>Ga0080006_1152659_pt1 | contig 31521 bp, 31 predicted proteins | sample RS3BMetagenome_FD_69209 | JGI IMG/M metagenome (GOLD analysis project Ga0080006, IMG submission 69209) | Ferric oxide microbial mat and aquatic microbial communities from Rainbow Spring, Yellowstone National Park, USA - RS3B (SPADES... ...
CAAACTCACATGCTACCTTCCAGGCAAAAGGTCCAGCGAATCGGATGCGCACACGGGCCCAGTGCGCTTTCTGTGCTTACCCACTGTGGTGGGTGTCAAGCACAAGCTCGCATTGCCAACCGACAACAACGCATTCCATGCATGATCACAAAGGAGAGAGGCGGCTTCCACGATATATCCTAACAACCAAGTTTCTCCAGCGTGTCGTGCAGCGAAGACAAGCCTGCATCCGCAGACTGTCCGAGCACAAACTGACGACGAGATCCGATTCTACGTCGGGTGAAGCACGCCTCGAGCCGACGCCCTCTGTGGTATAGAAAAGCTGTTCCAGCTCGGTGAACTATCTGCTCTAGCATTTAAGGTGCAAAGGCGAATACGGAACGGCAGGTACGAAGCACACACAATAGGACGTATGAAACCACCAGAATATCCGAGAAAAAGTCTGGGTAATGTAACTTGGAGATAGAGGGTTTGATGGATACTTTACAGTGCACTGAAAAACACAAAAAAAAAGTAGGAAACAAATACACATAATTGGAAAACGCTCGCCTAAGTAAACGTTTTGTCGATGAAAAAAATGCATTCAGGGCACCGTCCGACAGGGGCGCGCACGCCGCTGCCTGCCTGCCTGCCTGCCTGCCTGCTGGCTCGTCGAGTGGCGCCGCCCTGCCAGGCGATGCGCGTGCCCAGTGATGCGCGTTGTCCGTTTTGTCCCTTTTCACTCCGTTTAGACAGCACACGCGCTGACGCGACGCTACTCCTGCTACCCGGCGCTCCGCGCTGTGGCTCTGCGCTGGTCCAACGTTTGGTGCCGCAGTGGTCATGGTCACTGTGGAGGACCTTTTGCAACAGACAGTCCCTACGGGGAAGCGTCGTAGTGTGAGAAGCTCTTTAAATGACTCCCTAAACACCACCGCGAGTTCTACTGTGGCAAGCGCGGGGAGCCAGGAGCCGGGACACGTGTCTGCGCCAGCGGCAGGGCAACGCCCTGCTTCCCCGAAGCAGCAGGCGTCGGAGCGCGTACAAACTGCGGGGCGTTGGCGCATCGGAAGTGTATTCAAGAGGCTTTTTCAACGAGCAGCACACCGGCCTGCTGTGCCGCAGCCTTCAGCGGAGAGCCCGGCCAATCCGGACGAAGGCCCCATCCTCCGACGGTACTCGGAAATAACCCGGGAGCTGCTTAACAACTGGGTCGAAAGCGACGCGCCGGAACTGGCGCCGCCGAACGACAAGCTTGGTGAAGAGCGTGTAGAGGAAGATAGCACTCTAGGGGTCGACCATAACTTGCCGCCTAGCGAACGTTCATATCGGAGACGCGTATCGCGGAGACGACGGTTTATACGCGCCATGACGTGCGGGATTGATCCTAACCCAGAGGATGGAGATGCGGAGCCTACTCCCCAGCTCTATGCATTTCGTAACCAGGAACTTCCAGCGGTGAAACCGCTCTTCCTTCCCTGGTTCGTGGCATTGATTCTACTCGTACTGGGTGTAGCCTGCCTGGGTATCGGTATTTACCTCTCCGTTACGAACAACTCCTTGCGCCGGTCTATACAAGTTCGATACGACGACAAGTGCTCCCTGAATGAACAGGATTGTGTTGTTCAAGTTAATGTACCAGAACGATTGACTGCTCCGGTCTACGTATGGTATCATCTCACAAATTTTTATAGCAATCATCGCATCTATGATGAATCTAGATCAGCTCGCATGGATGAAGGGCACTGGCCGCTGACCTATTCGCAGGTTCGAGACTGCCTACCCAAGCTGTACGGCGGGAATGTAACAGCGAACAATCCTAACGGGTATCTCGTACCCTGCGGGTTGATTCAGTACTCACAATTCAACGACACCATTCATCTGTGCTCGAGCCCCGATGTCTCCGCCTCTAGTTGTACAGTCCTTAGCGGAAATGACTGGACGGATGTTGGAGTTGCCTGGGAGAGCGATATTAATGCACTATACCACAATGGTACCGTGGATCCACCATTTACACCTGCGGTGAATGCACGCATCACGAGTCCCGATTACATCGTCTGGCAACGCATATCCAGCGGATCGAATTTTTTGCGTCTATATCGCATCATTAATCGAGACCTTGAACCCGGCAGGTATTCACTCAAAATCGCAAATAATTTCAATTCATATGCTTATCGTGGGTCCAAATATGTCAATATCGGCAAGGTTGCTGTCTATGGCATGAGGAACACGGTGCTTCAAATTGCTTACCTCACGACAGCTGGTGTGCTCCTGGTACTCGCGCCGGTGGTTATGGTGACCTACTGGTTGAGCAATCGCCGGATTGCAGATCCCAACAGCCGATTCTTGAAACAGATCATGGACGAGATCGACGATGCAGCGTGGATCGGAGAAGCGCCCGAATCTGCGAACTCGAGTGCGCTGTGAACCGCAATGCCGTGTGCCCTACAGTGCTTTCACGTGCAGCTACACGACGACTGTACCTGTGGTTGCGCCTGTCCATGGTGAACGCAGGGCAAGGCGCACAAATAGCGGGAGCGCCTCGACTATGGCACTCAAATGGGCCCCTGCTGGACCAGCATCCCATGGGAGGTACTCGTCGACTCTACTTAGAGAGACTGTGAATCATACCGGATTCTCACTGGCCTGCATGCAGTTCATACGCCTGCTGAACTTGTTTTGGCGCGTGCGCCCTGTGTCTCTGTGAAACAGTTTGGGTAGCATCTAGTTCTGAGCGTTGCGTCTGGCAGAGCTGTTGAGTTCCTTGTAGGTTACTCGCCCATGCATATATCATCATGGCGACTAGCCGATCTCGGCGACTTGTTCAGCGAAGGCGTCGGGGATACGAAGCGTGAAACTGAGAGCGCCGGTTCCCATCGTGATTTCCGTATCAGAGTTACAAGGTGTTAGGCCTCGCGATGCGTGCAGTCCTGGAATGCACGCTCCGGCACAGTGTTGCCACGTTCCGTGCTGGACTCTACGTTTGCGAATTCACCACTCGATGCGAGTCTGTGCATACGCGGGAGATTCGCGCTTGCAAAGCTGCGGTCCAAATAGTTCGTTTCCGGTTTCTGGTCTGTATTTCTTGTGTACAGTGCCTTGGTCAGAAGGAGCGGATCGCTACGAGGCTCAGCATCGCGGGGTCCGACGGTAGGGCCCAGGTCGCGTTGCCGGCGCATCCAGGTCTGTAGCTATTCGTGAGAAACCAGATGTGGGCTGTCGGATCCCGTGTTCCCGAATGAGGCAACTCTTCGCGTTGCGGTCGAAGGAGAAGCTCCTTCGTATCTAGCGGAAGGGCGAGATTCCGCCAGTGTCATCTCACAGGCAACAACACAAGCGAGCACAAACAACCTCCAAAAACTGCGCGCTCGCAGCATGAGCGCCGGATCATAGCCCCTGTTGCGCGCAGCTAGAAACCTCACTCCGACATCGAGCGCCCGCCGCGATAGCAACGGCTGGCTGCTTGCGACCAGAGGCGGTATCCAGGCGCCGTTACCATGATCACACCAAACGCGGTCTAGAAGCTGAAAGCGTGCGACCTGCATGTCATGTTCATTGGGTACTCAAACGAGCGATTTTGTTCGAATGTTTGAGAGCGCCCACGGCAGTGCGTCGAGTTGGCCTCTGATTGCGCCATGGAGCTTGTCTAGTCGTCGAGAACATTTTGCACCTATGCTGAATATCCCGTGATATGAACTGAAATTACAGACGATACCTTTATTGGCTCGTGTTCACGCTGAGTCTAGCCGTTGTTATCACTGTGCACCTGTCCTAAAAAATTCGTATCGTAAACTGCAATTCCAGACCGTGCACTGGCCGGTTCGCTTCAAAGTGGAAAGTCGCATCGGCGGCGTTATTCGATATTGGCTGAGAACGGGTTGGTGACCTGCGTGGGTGTCTTGTTCACCTCAACCCTCTTCGCTGCTATCCGTCCTACGCGTACACCAGTGCACAGGGTGCGCTCGAATCTAGCGTGCTTCTGCAAATCGCAACTAGACTCCCGAGAATGCACACGGACGTGCCAAACGTCCTCTGCAAAATGCCTCGTAGGCCATCGGATACGGAAACACTGAGACCTCCCTGAATTCCTCTAACTCTGAGACAGAATTTTGGTCCCAAAGCCCACAAGAACCAGCCAAATTCAGAAGACACGTTTACCTGTTTGTCAGCGTTGACCGTTGGTATGCGAGCCTGCTGGTGCAGGTGTCGTACGCGCTCCGTAGAACTGAGGCACATATTGCGCCAGCGATCCGATATCGCTGTGAGTCCGCCGAAGGGCAGGGCATATACACTGCATGGCTCACCCATGTTACTGATACTGCCGCAGCAGCAGCAGCAGCTTATGATGATGGTGATGCACCTGATCATGATGCTGCTGCTATATATGCCCCCACAGATGAGACTACAGCAGCAGCAGCAGCAGCGGCAGCTTGTGATGGTGGCGATGCTACTGCTACAGACGCTACTATTCGTTTTACAGATTCTATAGATACAAGTGCGGCAGCGGCGAGCGACAATGGGAAATCTGGGTGGTGTCAAGACCGCGTCGGGTGCGGCGCCGGGCAGGCGCGCTCGATGATGACTGGAAGCGCTGGAGAATCGCAGTGCAGCATCGCGTGAAATCGTTAAGCTATTTTGGGCGGTTAGCCCTGCTGCTGCTAGCTGTCAAACTTGGACCCGCTGAGCAACCACTGTCCCTGAGACATGCTACAGTGACAGCTCGTTTGCTCTGCTGCGCATCATCCGATGAATATAGTGTACAAACTTGGAGGAACTTTGGCTGCATCCTCGCAAGATAACCGGCCCGCGGAAGCGTTTTCGATTAATGTGCACAATTGGAGTTTCGGCAGTGCAGTGACCCACTGGACGCTTGCCGACTGGTGTCATCAAGGACCTGACCTTGTAGCGGCAATATGTCTCGTTACCGGAAGCGAAAACGCGAGTCCGCAGAACAGTTTAGGTGTGGAAGGACCGCAGAGTGCGAAAACGCCAAGTGTTTTGGTGTTTCACGCGGAGTCGCCGCAAGAGCTGGTTGTGTTGGCGGCACCAGCCGGGCTTTGGCCGAACGCCCTATCTTGGCGGCCACCGCTGGACACTAGATTGTTCAGAGTCATTACGAACAGAGAGGGCAAACAACGAGTTGCTGAATTCGCGGAGGTAGAGCAGAGCCAGCAGTTGGTTCTCGGTGCTCGTTCGAATTGGCCAAGGCTTCTCGTTCTGCATGGTTGTTCCTTGTGGCGAATATGGGGACCTCATGCCTCTGGTTTTCGGGTAAATCGTTGGCGGATCACACACGAGGAAGAATGCATGTGGCAACTTCGAGATATCTCCTGGATGCCTCAGTTGGACCTGCCTCTGATAGGGGTTTGCGGGCTTGCGGCGAACGGGGAAGTGCAACTCTGGATTGCTCCAGATACTGAAGATGACAAGGGCTTGTTTGCAGTACACACGCTAACCATCTGCGAACAGCGGATCATACTCGGGCAACTTAATTTCATCAATCCAGCTGTCAGCTATTTTTCGTACGGCGATGCTGAACTGCATCAGCCCTGCGCTGCATTTCTAAGATCGGAGCAATCATCCGCTGAAGACAAAAATGGGATAGCGAGCATCCAGACTGAAGATTGGCGGCTTGTTTGTGCGCGTGTCGTCTACGCAACGCAGGATAACGACGATTGCTTCCAGGTATGTGAGATTGGATTTCTGATTCCCTGCACGAGACAATCCAACGCAGAGACTTGCAACGCTGTGCAGCCGCTGCCGGACCATGTTCGAATCATCGCAAAACCTTTGGGATCGATCTGTCTCTCAACGAATCGTTCCGGAGCAAGTGAGTTTCCCACAGGTGCTGATCCGCTCGTGCCAAGCGCTGGGCTCGCAGCCGAAGCACCAGCTGTGCCCTGTCGATTTCAGATATGTCCCAGCACTGGAGATATTTTCATCGTCATCGAGCGTCGCGAGGTTCAGCGGTGGCGCTTTGACTCCAAAACCGCCCAAGATGGGCTCTCGAAAGCCCTGGAGAATCACACCATATCTGGACGAGTCTCTGAGCCGTCACCCAGCGTCGACAGAGAGCACGGCCTTTTGGGTGATCCTTCGTGGTCGCGCGTTGGAAGCTTTCAACACGAGCGGACCATCGACACAATGCGGTTGAGCCCAAACAGCCTCTTTGTCCTCCTTGGTAGCGGCGATGCTACTTTGACGGTCCTCAAGGGTGATCGGGTCGCATGGGCATCGGGCTCGACACTGACGGGATCTCTGCAGATCGGTCCTATGGAGGTCGCAGCGATGGCGATCGCACCGTCACCACACGCTGGCTGCGCATTCGTCCTAACGAATGCGCCCGTCGAGTTCGGTAGCATTGTCCAGTTGCCCGCAGATCACCTGGACGCCAGTTTCATCGCCAAGACGCTGTGCCGAATGATGCAACATCGCGAGGGAGCAACTGAACGCGTATTCGACCTCATTACCCGCATCAGAGACGAACCCAAGATATTTGCCCAAATCGTCAAGGCTTTGGAGCAGTTACACGCTCCGCGACGCTGCTTTACGATGTTGATGCTCTGCCACACGCTCCTAACCCCGCTTTGGTTGGCGCTGAACACCATATCCGTACCCGTACGCATTCTGGAGTCGCTATCGGGCGTCATCGCGTGCGCGAGCCACATGTACGCATCCGCGGACCACAACATGAAACCGTTAGACGTTCGACTCGAACGCTTGCGCCTGTTTACTCGCCCTCGTCTCAGCCAGCTATCAACAGGAGATTCAGAGCGCATGTTCTGCGCAGCACAAAAAATACTCTGCATGGGCGCTGCCTGGATTCGACACGCCGCCCTAACGACAATGCTCTTCATGCGAGCGGATGAGCTGCCGCCCTTGTGGGCTGCCTTGCGGCGGCAAGATTGGGCATCTATGATCCAATTTATCAAGCATCAAGGCGTTGCCTCGGGTGCAGTCGACGACCGACGGGTGACCCCGCGTGACACCGCTGCAGCGGCAGCGGCAATGGGCGATTGGGGCGTCACACCGGGCACCGGCAGTGCCACCTCGCAGGTACTGATCCATGATTTCCTGAGGGTATCGTTTCACTTCGTTCACGACCCGTATTATGTTCGCCTTATCAATATCGCTTGCTGTTGCGCTGTTGCAGTTCTAGCAGAGCTGCGCAGTTTGAGTTTGATTCCACGGGAGCTAATCGCACGCGTTCGGTTACAGTTTGATCTGGAAACGGGTCACCAGATTGCGGCTGCTATCCAGGATCTCCGCGATGCCTGGCGTGGTATGGATGCGGAGCTGACGCTATTGCTGCGTACCCAACGTAATGGCTATATGGCAAACTCACCGCGGCCTGCTGACTTGAGTGACGCTATACGCACACGATTGGACGCACTCAAGTCAGCGATTCATCTGCACATGCTTGCAAACATTGCCGTCGCTCAACGTCTTTTAGAAAATCCTCACTTTGCTCTTGAGCGCCTTGAAGACTGCGCTGGCATGTTTGGAAGCAGCATGCGTGGCTTCTTTCTTCGGACTGCGCCTCTGCGCGTATCGTCGGATATGCTCTCTCACGATGCGGTTACCTGCATGCCTCTGGAGGCAGCTGCAGGACGTCGGCGATGTTCACGTACCGGTCTGGTAGCCACTGAGCTTGAGGCCAGTTCCTCGACAGAGGATGCGCTACTCCAGACGTGGCGGAATGTATCGCCTTTTGGTGGTGTCTGGTACGTGGACAGTGCGGCCCCTGCTCATGAATTGAAGGCCAAGTCCGATGTTGGAGCGAACCAAGACTCGTTCGTGCCATCTGCTGCTGACAGGGAGCCCCGATCTCCCCGTGACGGTACTGCGACAATGGTGGAGAGATTCCCCGACTGGTCGTTGGTGGGCAATCACCGCGACGTTCTTTTAGCCGATCTAGATGATCTCGGACCTGATATCGATATGCGCCATGTTGCATCAGGTTTGCGAGATGAAGTTTTTGGCGAAACGCACCGCATAAATTTGGCCTAGCTTGTGCTCAGTGTCGTAGGTGACCACACTGCCTGTAAAATTCATGAGAGCGCACTCGTAGCGTGCAGTGCCCGCATCCGTATCGAAAGGCGTTCCAGGAGGCCCCCGGAGAGGCGTCACGGACGCGCTTGCTGCCCGCCCCGGTTCCTGAGGTTCAAATCCGCCACAACGAATGCACTGGAATCATCACGCAAGTTTTCCATAGAGCATGCGCCGCGAATGGGGGTACCCGGTTTCCCAGGGCTTTTCCACATGTGCAGCCATCGGGGCAAACTTGGGGCAATTTGCAGCGCGCTGGTCGAGGCTCGAGCTCGTGATATATGTCGTTTGTGTCTTTATTCAGGTCACGGGCTAGAATACTGTGTGCAATGGATGACCGTTGTATGCAGGCGCGACGTTGAAACCTGTACTTGGGAGACGCGCACTCGTTGCACCCTGGAGTTGTAGAACGACGCTGGCTCGAATCCTGGCTTGCACCTCTGTGCGCTCGACGTTTGGAACCTCAGCTGTGTTGGACTTTCGTTATCCTGAATAGAGGCTTTCTCGAACATTTACACGCTGGAGGCTACAACAGCGGAATGTGCCGCGCAGTCTCGCTCTATCCAGTTGAGAAAACTGGTCTTCTTGAAGTTCTGCTAGCCTCTGCGCGGCGTCTTTTTCCTGACAGCTCCCGAATAGATAAACTCTTTACTGGATTCTGTTTTACGGCATATGTACGGTGCGCTGCACCTAATATGGCTCTGTCGATTGGCTAGCCGCTCCGAAGCGGCTAATGTCCGCGCATCTAACCCAAACCTTTGCATTGGTTCAGTTTAACAGAGGGTACTGCAGACGTGCATCCCAACGGGTGCCTTCACTCATGAACATACTCGCTGTAACAAGTTGCAACCCTGGAGCGCATTATTGACGATGACTGAACCTATCTGAGGAAGCGGGCTTCGCTGCTCATACAGAGGCTTGTAGAGAGGTCGAGCGACTCGCGCAAGGCCGTTCAAAAAGCATCACGTCCACACGGACAGTTCGGTAAGCCTCGACGCACAACAATTCTTGGAACGTCGCTGTACATACCGACGGTTCCGGGGAATTGCACGTCTTACACGGAAGTTCGTTTTCCTAAACACACGAAGTTATACCGATGCCCCGCTCCCAAGCGGTGCCAAGGCCAGTTTCTCGCTCGGGCCTCGAGCTTCAGGGCCACAGGTGAGACGCCTTTCAAACCTCTCCCAGCAGGTTTGCTTATGCACAGCCTTTCTCAAGTGGCTCCGAGTCTTGCCATCAGCTCAGTTGGAAGCCTGCAGCTGACGGTGGCCTCCGTGTCCCGGCAAGTAAACCAAAGACCGTGCAGGGACTCGCGTCGCTCCAAGTTGTCTACGAAGACTAGTGTGTTCTTTCGCGTTCGCTGCAGCGCTTCCTGCAGCTACGAATGATGCAAAGGACGCATGAGGAGGTCTTACAGGGGTATGCGGGAATCCCATGGCAAAGGGTTAGCTTTTGATTGACGTTTCTTTCCCAATAGCGGGAGCATGCTCTTGGAGGTAGTCCACGAGCATGACGCCATGTGTATGGAGAGCGCTCGCGACCCATACCTGCATACTGGCTTACACTGCGCAACCAGCCTCTCGGTGTTCGCAGCGCACCGCACCAGCAACTGAGGAAAGCATACCAGAACGTAGTTTGCGCGACCGCTGCAAACATTGATTGTTCAAGGACTATGCGGGGAGTACGCTACCGAGCCGAGGGACGGAAACAACGCATGCCGTCGTCTGCCGCCGCGAGGATAGCAGGATACCACTCTCCTCAAAGTGAGCCGCTATTCCAGGTAGTCGTATCAGGGCCACTGTGATAAACAACGACCTGAGAAACGCCAGAAAGCGCTTGATAATCGTCATCGTCACCGGAGTCAGTATCACAGGAACGGCGCATGCTCTTTTGAAGATGATTCCGACCACTACGCAGTCATATCAGGGCCACTGTGATAAACAACGACCTGAGAAACGCCAGGAAGCGCTTGATAATCGTCATCGTCACCGGAGTCAGTATCACAGGAACGGCACATGCTCTTTTGAAGATGATTCCGAAAGAAGTTCGCTAGGGCTGCAGAGGAAGCCTCTCTGTCTCTAGGCTTAGCGGTACTTTCAGCTTGCGATGCTGACCCCTTTTCTATTCGCAGTTGGGCGCTGAGCATCGTGCTATGCGGGTCCAGGCTCTGACCTGCCGAATCATTATGGACAGCGTCAGAAAGCTCGGGAACATGCTCCACTGAGGTACGAATGCCATCACATACCTCATCTCTGCAAGTTTCCACCGCACAAGTGCTTCTCGGAAGCTCATGGGAACTTGTATGTAAAACCTGAGTTATCTGAGCCCCGGTTTCCTGTTGAGCACCTGGTTGCGGCGTCTGTTCATACCTCGCTGATATTGCGCTGGTTATAGGCACCGACCCCTGATTCGGCTGCATTGCAAATCTGCCGTCGTGTTCGGCGTCTAACATCCGTTTCAGCCCCAATATGGTGTCGGAGAATGAGAGTCGCCGGCATTCAGAACCGGTGACACGCTCAGTAGCTTCCGCTGCCCAGCGATACTTGTCGTTAGGGAGAATGCGGCCCGCGGCAACGCAGTCCAATAACCACTGCACCCGCAAGGCTGGAATATTCCAGAGCACTGCTCTCTCATATTTCTTCCCTTGCGGCGACTCCGAAATGAGCATATCGGTATGATGGTGGCGGAGTCGTTCCGAGTAAGTAGCACCGAGCAACCGGACCAAGTGTTCGAGGGTTCTACGACACAGCACCATCTGGAACGTTGCTCCTGGGCCGTAAGAGGTGCGACGTGACTGGAAAAATCCAGAAACGCAGATCGTCTTCCCGCAGAGCCCTTCAAGAGGAACACGAGTGGGCAGCGGTTGGTACCGCGGGTCGGTGAGATAATCGTGAAGCGTGTTATCCCGGAGACAGTCCTGCACCCATTCGAGCGTTACAAGTGGCGCATTTCGCGTTTCTTTGGATGCAAACTGATCACCATGTACCGAAACAGCAAAATCTATGGTCGTCGCTACCGAAATGCGTCGCTCATTGTTCACCGAATCAATCACCTGGGCTCCAGCAGCTCGCAACTGCTTTGCGACAGAAGCAGCTAGAGCTGGCTGTACACGTATAAGAGGATTGAGGCTCACGCAGGTACCGCGAAAGCAGCTACAAGTCTGGGGTAGGAGCGACCGAGGACTCTTGCTTGCACGAGAATCAGCAGCATTTTCGCTCCACGCTTGAGCATGGTCCCGAACGCGGGCGCTTGCAATGCTCAAGAAGTCCGAAGGAATGCACTCTTGCCGTGCAACGCAAACTTCAAGCCACTGGAGTGAGCACCACATCACGCCAGAGCGCCAGCTCCACTGAAAGAAATCGAAGACCTGGGGGTTCAGCTCCGCTGCCAATTCGGATGGTGCAATCACATGTGTGATCAAGGGACTCCAGAATATGTGCAAAAATCCACCGGAACGACGAATCCAAGCTCTAGCACGGTATCTCTGGTCCTCGGAGAGTCCAAACAGGAAAAAATGAAAATCCTCCAATGGACTGGTAAACGTTTCCGCGTCATCGTCGTCTTGTGGAGGGGAGCATTCAGCAGAAACTGGATTCGCTGCGCTCGAATTCACCGAAGACGGTTCATCGACAACGGCCACCGTGGCATTGTTCAAGGTGCTGCACATGGAAGTACCCCAGTGTTCGGTGTTTTTCTGATGACCAGCGGGAACATGATCCTGGGAACTTGTTGCGCCAATGGCTGCAACAGCTGCGCACGCTAATGGAGGCGGTATGTCTGCTTCTGCGAGCAACGCGCTCACCTGATAGGTGCCTAAACCCTGGAGCTGATCACTTTCGGGCTGGGGCCCCAGCACAGCATTTCCCATCAAAGAAGCGATCCGTTCGTTCGTAGTTTGCAGCTGGAATTCGGAGGACCCTTGAAACCCCTCTGCTGCACATGGTTGGGGTCCACCCTGGGAGCCTTGGGTAAAGTCCGCATCCGCGAGATCCGCTGCAGTAATGAAGTAGGGTTCGCACTCTACGAGCCTCTGCTCGCTCTCGCATCTCTCTACCCAACAGAAAGATAGGATGATGAGTCCATGCCGCAGCGCATAGCGTACTTTGCGACCACTTGCTCGATGCACGACCAAATGAGTAGAGCAAGTGCTAATATTCCGGACATACTGACCACCATACTTTGTCACCAGAGCGTTCAACCGATTGATCTCTGCGTCCAGCAACTGGGCAGAGCTGAATTTCAGGCCAGCGAGAGGTTCCAGCTCGTGCTTCATCTCAGGGCAACGTCGCCGTTGCGCCCAGCATTCCTCGAGCCAAGCTGGGCGAAGGATCCAGATGCCATGGCGACGACCTACGAGCACTTTTTTCGTGTCAGCCCGTGTGGCGAGAATGTGGGTCACATTTCGCCGCAAATCGCCAGAGAACTCGAAACCAACAAGACTACAAAGGCGTTCTATGCGCGATCGCTGCTCTGCTGATAATCCACTGCAGGTCACGACGATCGCAGCTCGCGCGGGCGTCAAACATGATATCATTTCGCGTGCTGCTTCCTCGTTTGTTTTGCAGACGCTCATTAGCTGAGGGTTTAGCGCATGTTTGGGAGCAGTATCCATCGATACAATTTCAGAACAAAGCGCTTCATGAGTAGAACCGTGAGCAGTGTCGAACTTTTGGTTTCCACCGCCATCGAGGGAGTGTTTCGGGTGTAAGGCCGGGGTTTCTTCGACGCGACTGACCGAGCAAGTTGCCGAACTTTGCGCTGGAGTACCCGTACTAGGCGAGGATGGGGCGGTGCACGGTTGCAAAGAGCCGACCTCGCCCCGAGCTGCCCTGCACGCTTCAGCCATAACGTGCGCCGTTCCGTTGCGCGCCAATGCACTTTGCGCTTCGATATCAAGTCCAGGGGAATCGCAAGCCTTCTCAGCAGCTCGACGCCACGTTTGATCCCTTTTTGGCAGGTTTCCTTCGCACAGGTTCCAGAAGATGCCTCACTGACGCTGGAGTACGCCCCAGTACTGGGTCCGATCCCGGTGCGGTGGTGCACACACGAGCGGCGCCTTCAGTAAGGAGCCGCTAGCGACTGAAAACAGCCGCCAACAACGATCGCGGTAACCTGTGTAAACCCTGCTGTAGTTTTCCACTCTGGACACCGTTTCCGCAATACACGTCTTGTCCCTACCTAACAAGTTTAGGCTCTCAGAATGGGGGCACGCTCGTGGCCCAGGGAGATGTCATGTTCGTCACGGCTGTGGCGTGAATGCTGCGCGGGAGGCGCGATGGCATTGCCCTGCCGCCCTGCAGAGGCGCTTACGCTACTGTTGGCGGGCTCCGGCAACCACATCGACGACACTTGCTAACTGTTGGCTAGTTCGAGAGTCATGCCTGCATTCACGATAAAGTGCAACGTTGAACTTTCAAAGGAGAAAGCTACAGCGCTGTGTAAGGAGGCGAGCAAGGTCATGGCTGACATTTTGGGGAAACCCGAGTCGTTCGTGACTGTGACTTACGAGGTGCCGCTAGCCATGACCTGGGACGGTAACGAGGAACCGGCTGCCGTTTGCATGCTACTTTCTCTTGGAACCTCTAGCCCGGAACATAACGTCAAGGTATCCGCCAAAGTTGCAGAACTTTTGCGTAAACACTGCGGGGTGCAGCCGAGTCGCTACTATGTGGAGTTCGTGGACCCTCCGCGGAGCGACCTAGGTTGGAATGGACGCACTTTTGCGTAACAAACACAGCAAAACACTTTTAGACGAAATATCTGGGAGGTAAAGATGGGATCTATGCTGAATTGTTCGCAACGACTTGTGCGTACGCCCAGTCTATCCATTTCGTAAGCAGCTCGATGTCCGTCGCATCCACCGTGGCCCCACACCAGATGCGAATACCTGGCGGTGCGTCCCGATAACTATCAATATCATAGGCTACTTGCTCGTCCTCCAGTAACTGAGTAAGCTGCTTGACCGCGTCGCGTTGAATTTTGGTGAAACGGAGACAAACACTGGTGCAACTGCGCGTTCGCTCGTCAAGGGCGAGAAACTCGATCCAGTCGCGGGAACGCACCCACTGTTCGAGAACGGCTAAGTTGCGCCGGCTGCGTTCCACAAGAGCAGACAAGCCACCGATAGAATCCGCCCAGCGTAGGGCGTCCAAATAGTCTTCTACGCACAACATGGAGACGGTATTGATCACGTTTCCTTCAAATATTGATACATCGAGTTTGCCCTTCTTCTTCAAGCGAAAGATCTTCGGTAGCGGCCAGGGCGGTGTATACTGCTCGAGGCGTTCGACTGCTCGTGGAGAAAGTATGAGCATTCCGTGGGCTGCCTCACCGCCGAGAACCTTCTGCCAAGAGTATGTCAGCACGTCAATTTTGTGCCATGGAATGGACATTGCGAAAACAGCAGAGGTTGCATCACAAATGGTGAGACCTCGACGCTGGTCCGGTATCCAGTCAGCATCGGGGACTGCGACACCGGAAGTAGTTCCATTCCAGGTGAAAACGACGTCGTGTTCAGCAGCATTCACAGCACTGAGGTCTGGTAACTCGCCATATGCTGTTGCTTTGAATTCGCGCACGTTTGGCAGTTTTAGATGCTTGACCGCATCCTCGTACCAACCCGCACCGAAGGATTCCCAATGACAAATATCTACAGGCAGCGGGCCAAGAAGATTCCACATAGCCATTTCGACGGCGCCGGTATCGCTTGCGGGAACAATACCCACCAGGTAGTCCGACGGGAGCTCCAGAATCCTCTTCGTTTCCTCGATCGCCTCTTTGAGTTTCTTCTTCCCTATTTTTGAGCGGTGGGAGCGCCCAATTGGTGCATCCGATAACGCTTTCGCTAGATCGTAACCAGGACGCTTCTTACAGGGCCCCGACGAAAAACACGGCGACAGTGGGCGATCCTGCGGACGGGCTTCCGAGTGCTCTGTATTCATTGAGTCCATAGCTGTCACCATAACCCAGCTGCATAAACGCTGCTTGTACTTCGTTTTCGCTGATCTAAATTGTTCTGTTCTGTTCTCACGTAGCTTGATAAGTGGACCAGGTGTGATGAAGAGCGACCCCTTGCACATCAACACTGGCCTTCAACGCCCGGCGTGAAAGTGCTCTATACACAAAGCAACCCCGTTGCCGCTTGCGATCCGGCTAAGAGCTCGTCAAAGTCTTCCTCGGGCACTAAAGTCGGTATCCTGCGTGCAGATCGCCCAGTTGCACTCACTCCAAAAGTTTTCACGCAATCGTACGGAGCTCGAGTCCTTCCAGTAAAGACACCAAGCAAGCAACCGTCTAGAAGACTAGGGCGCAATCCGTTTGTGTAAGCGCGGCGGCTGCGGCGACGACGATTGCAGCAACTGCAGCGCTTGCAAAGCCGCCGCAGCGGTACACCCATGTCAGAATGAAATGGAAGGGGCCGACTGGCTCAAGCAAACAAATTCGAGTTATGGTCTCTTCCCGATGTTATGAACATCAGCCTTCGCGGGCTTTTTCTGTGACTGCTTCATATTCCTCTCCCTTATCCGTGGCTTTACATACACTGCTCTCGTCCTTCCTTCCCGCTCCGTTGTCAGCTGGAGAAGGATGTTGATGGCAGCGATCAAGTCGCGATTTTGCTGGTTCAAGCTGATGTCAACGCATTTCATGCAAATCCGAAAGTCGCAATCAAACCTTCCTTTGCCATTTCTAGCTTCCTTGATCGGAGCCTCTTTGCGCCATGAGCAGCAAGGACGCTTCATCGTGGTCGCGTGTTCCAACGAATCCACCACTTCGCCTCCCCATTGCCGGCCCCGCCACGCATGAACGCTTGCCCCTTCGCTCGATGCAGGCCCTTGACAGGCACAGAGGGCTCCTCACAATGCCCACCTCCGGTTTGGCGACCGCTGCAGCACTCGACGATCACGGGCGTTTCCTGCATAATCAGCCCGGCAAGTGCTGTGTCCACTGCACGCACACGTGCGAGCTCTTCCATACCATACAGGGTTTATGGAATGAGATGCGGCCCTAGATGAAACGAGCTCCGGAGGGAAGGCTCAGGGCTGAAGAACACGTCGAGAAATTTCAATCTTTGTACGCCCCTTTCGTGCGGAACGGCAACGCATACTCTGACCAACGCAATCACTGTGATGACTAAAGTGAGCGTCCAAGACCCTTTTCCATGCGAACGGAATAGAAAGGGACCTGCGGGGGTATGGTACCTTTCGTGAGTTGCACTGTGCTTGCGTCGAATGCCGATTCGCGAAGAGCCTCAGAGAGCAGGGAATTTGTCTTCCATACAGAATCGATTAGTTGGCACGACAATTTCAGGGAACGTTTGGCATGAGCAGTTGAAGAAGCCGTCCAGAGACGACGTCGAGTATTTTCACTCGTCAATCCAGCGGCACGAATTGCTGCGCCTAAGACTTGTCCTGCAACGGATAAGATCGACAACTTGAAATATGCGTGATTCTAGCACGCTACACGAACGTAGGGAGGAAGCGCAGAGGTCGTCATTTATGAATCGAACAACGGTATCGCTTAGTTTACGAGCTATTCATTGGGACGTCGCGAATCATCTTCGAGTCGGCGACTGCGCGACTGACAGCGGCATAACGTTGAAGGCACCGCTCCGAAAAGACGACTAGGAGTCCTGAACGTATGCATGAATTCGTAAACCCTCATTGCTGTGCTTCGAATATCGAGGTTGTACATGTAAAAACAGTTCGGGAAAATTCGCTAGGCAGCAACGGAGCAAGCTGCTCAGTGCTTCATTTTAGTTTGTACGGGTGCAGCCAAGTCCTTCCCAGTAGCTCCTTCCGCAAACGGCCGCACTGTTGCGTTCAAAAGAGAATCTCTGTCATATTGCGACATCTAATGAAACAGTATGCGCTTTTCCTGTCATGCTTAGTATCTCCATTCGAAAGCAGTCGCACTGCAGCCATCAAAGAGGCTCTACTTGCCCTCCAGCAAAGCTTAGGATAGCAGCACGTGTAGCCTCTGGCAATGGCAACTGAACAGAGGATTTTGTTTCCCAATCCTCCGATTCCAGTTCAGCCTCGTCCAGACACCAAAGTTCGATGCGTATGCAAGGTAGAGGTTGCCTACTCCGGCGAGTAGTGCTCTCGATAGAGCCTGAGGCTGCCTCTGTTTCCGTTGACCAAGCTATCTCGGTCTGCTGTGCGAGCCTCGGCACCTCCCTTTTTAGCGTCTCAGCGACCGCAACCGTCCTCTGTATGTTGGCCCCGTTGCCTAGCAGTAAAACAGACTTGGGCTTCTGCCGGGAAGCGCTAACTTGCCCTAGTTCTCCCGCCGTCGAAGTTTCTTTTCCTTCCTGACCAGCCTCGACAGCTGGCTGTTCCTGGTTAGATAACGTCAGAAAAGCTCTCGCTTTTGCAACGAAGTAACGGGACTTTTTCTGAGAGGTGATCGTAAGAACGAGCTTGTCCTTCGGAGACGTCAGTTCGCAGTTCATAGCCTTGGCAACACAAGTTCCTCACGCTTCAAGCAGCACGTAATGTATGCTTGCTCCTTGAGGCTCGCTACGTACATAGTCTCAAAGCTACGCGTCCACACCCGCAGGAAGAGGCATGAAACTTGTAATAGCTTGGTTTAATCAGAACAATGGCGAGCACGCCGAAAATACATGAAGTGGGCGCTCCCAAAAAATGTCTCGCGATGGTGGAGCTTAAATATATATCTACCCACGCTCTGTCGCCTACCGGCCATTTTTGACCTGCCGCCTGCTATCGGTTTCAGTTTATCCAGGCACACCTCGAGCCTGAGAGGCTGCCTCACAAAGGTGGATCGTCTCAGCTCCTCGGGCCTCATCTTCAGGATCAAACATCGTCTAATATTGCTAGCAACTTCTGAGTCTCGGTTCACGAACTCCTTGCGTGCAGTGCCCGCTGGTTGGCCTCATCAATGCAAGGATTCCCCGAAAACATGCCATCTGTGCAATGAAGGTATCTTCATCGCCCTGCGGGCGAACAGCTTTTCTCGCCTACCTCACCTCTTGCTTTTCATTATCTTCTTCATTGCTTGCTCTTGTTTTCTTGATGATCGCCGAGAAGAGATTTTTTCGTTTTTTTCACAGCAGCCAGCGAGGACTGTCCTCTAGGATCCCCGACTTCCATGTGCGCACCTTTCCATTGGGGTTTTACTCTTGAAAATGAATGCCCTTCGAGAGAATCTGCTTTAAACCGCAAAAAAGCAGTTGATGACACCCACCAGGTGGCGGAACGCAATTCAGGTTAAAGATCATAGTCTGCATCGCGTCGAGCGCGCGGATCTCGCAGGACTGACCGCTGCTGCTCAAAAACTGCATTGATTTAGTTGCAATCCTCTTAAGTGGTGTTCTACGTGGAATATTACTGCGCCTCTAAAGAGTCTGTGCGGGGTACTTTATTCGAAAAAGAGTTCAAGTTGGGTAGGAAATATCGGATACGTTATCCTAGGCGCCTGAAACGTCCGTGCCGTAGGGCGCAATATGCAGGCGCAGCCTGCGAGCTTTGTCTTCAGCGGCCAGAGCAGGCGACAGTCGCTTCGCAGCACCCACCGCAACTTAGTTCGTCGCATTATATGTACCTTTTCTACACGTGACAACTCTTGGACTGACGGCCTCGTGGCTCGGCGAGGAAGTCCTGCGGATCGCGGCGTCATCTTCCGCTCAATTCTCTCTGAAGGCATGAATCCTCTTGGCATTCGGACAGAGCGTTTTCTGGTCGTTGAAGAGAAGGATGTTCAAAGTCAAAAGAATCAGATAGTTGGTTTCGGCCAGCTGCGTCCTCTCTCTGCAACGGACTTAGAGTTAGCCTCTGTTTACGTTGCACCTGCGTATCGCAGGCGAGGCATCGCATCCAGGATCGTGGCCCACCTCCTCGAAGAGCAAAGGCGATCCTTGCACTCGGTCTCGGGCCCGAAGAAGCGCAGAATCTTCTGCCTTACAGTGGGAAACGAGAGCCTCTACAGCAGAGCCGGGTTTACTCGCTTTGCCCTCGATCAAAATTTCATATGGAACAGCGACATTCCGTGTGGGCTCCGGTTCGAAATGCTAGCGGGTCGTGTGGTTGCAGCTCTTGTGAAACCACAAGACGTGCTTGTGCTGCTCTATACAATCCTTGAAGCATGAAATACAGCCCAAGGAGTGTACCGCTTGCGGCTACCAAGATAAGTGTTCGCACGATAAATGACAAGACTACTCGTATCGTGCTTGGTCTCCGTGCACTGACCAGTATCCTTTGAATAGTGCGACCCATGAGGCGAAACACGGATTCTGAAAAATTTTCTTGGAGCTCTTGGAGTGTCCGTGTCAAGAGACTCCTCTCTGTGACGCGTGCGGAAATCATTTGATAACTACGGGGACCTAGAATGCAGTTCGGTCGAAGACTAGGAACAGTGGGGTTCCTTGAAGTTGGTGGGAAGAGCAAAACAGCACTCCTTAGTAAAGGCTCTCGTCATGGAGTAACTTTCATTTCTTCCAGGGTTTCACGTTGAAGTGGGTAAACGATGCCGCTGGAGGCGGTAAAAGTGGGGTTGGCGCTTTTCGGCACAGTTGCTGGTGCTTTGGGAGCGTGTTCCGTGCCCTTCCTATTCACTCGCTGGCCCTACGTCGCTACCACGAACAAAGCACTTTGTGATCTACGTGAAATACTGAAACCCTTGGCGAAACCGACTGCATCTTTTCTTGATATCGGTTCTGGAGACGGCTCTGTGGTTGAACTTGCAGCAGTGACTGGCTTTGGCTCGAGCTTGGGTATCGAATCGAATCCTGTACTCGCGTTTTACAGCAAGTGGCGACTGCGAAAACTAAGAAATGCTACCTGCCTCTGGGGGCGGTACCAAAATATGAACTTTTCCGGAATCGATACAGTTTACGTGTACGGAGGAGAACAGATAATGACTGCTCTGGGTGAAAAACTTACGGCAGAACTGAAACCAGGCGCAACCATAGTGTGCAATTCTTTTCCGCTCCCAAAACCTGAAAACCACATTGGAAAAAGGTGCTTATTCTTCATCAGGCGAGCCGGTAGCTTATATATCTACCGTGTGCAAAACTAGGCTTCATAGCCATTGTCGACGGAGGTGCCCCGGACTCGAGTCGCTTCAGTTGTATACAGATGTTTCCACAACAACTCTGGCGCCGGCTCAGGGGCATCCAGCGCCCTTTTGATTGCCTCGTCCACATCCTGTCGAATTGCCCTCTCAGTCTGCTTCAGCTCATCAGCGGTCACCCAGCCAACGTCTACGAGTCGGCTCTTCACTTTCTCGATCGGATCACGCGTTTTTCTCATTTCATTGATCTCATCGCGTGTTCTATAGGTTATGCCAGGGTCACTCATCGAGTGCCCGTGATAGCGATATGTCTGCATCTCCAGCAAGATGGGTCCATTTCCTTGTAGACACCAGTCTTTCGCAAACCGGGTGGCCTCTCGAACCGCCAGAACATCCATGCCGTCGACACGTATTCCGGGAATGTAAGCTCCCCGCGTATAGTACAAAGGATTAGCTGCTGCTCGATTTGCGGATGTTCCCATGCCGTACTGATTGTTTTCAATCACGTAGACAACGGGTAACTTCCAAAGTGCGGCCATATTAAATGATTCGTAGACTTGGCCCTGGTTTGCCGCCCCATCGCCCATCATGGTTATAGAGACAGCGTTTTCCTTTTTGTATTTCGCGGCAAATGCAAGGCCTGTTCCCAGTGGCACCTGAGCTCCCACAATACCGTTGCCACCAAAGTAGTTGTTTTCCGGAAAATACAGATGCATTGAGCCGCCCTTACCTTGCGAGCATCCGATCGCGCGACCCAGAAGTTCCGCGATGATGCCCTCCACAGTGTCGCCACGCATGAGCTGCTGGCAATGGTTGCGATAGGCAGTAATGAGATAGTCGTCAAACGTAATCACTTGTGACATACCAGCCGCCACTGCCTCCTGCCCGTCGTATAGGTGGCAGAAACCTCTGATTTTTTGCGCTTTGTACAGCTGATCGGCACCGATCTCCATCCTTCTCATTGTAAACATCAACCGGTGATACCCCAGAAGTTCTTCTCGGGAGGCTTGAACCAACGTTTCAGGTCCACGATCCAACAAATACAGTGCGAACGGTGAAAGTTCAAAGTTTTTCGTCGAAGGCGCAGAGGGCTTCTCCGCTCGGGCCTCAATCCGCTCCCTCTGGACTGCAGCTGAAGCAGAGTCCGTGCTCCCAGCTGCACATGTGAACCGCAACCGTCCTCTTGAGCAGACACCCCACAACCTTCTAGACGAGGCGCGAAGCGCCGTCCAAATAAGATGCATGTTCTGAGTACTGAACACCGCCAACAAGTTCCAAAAGCGTCGAACGACCAAAGCCGACGTAGTGCACTTTGCGGTGCAGTTTCCAGGTATTGAAGAAGAGCTATGCAGGCGAAAGGTATGCAATGCTTTGAGTAGGAGCGACCGCACCGCTCGACAGCGGCTTCGCGGGCGGCGCGCACTCTATAACATTGTTCTCGAGACCAGCGTCTGCAGCGTGGTGTGCCAGGCTTTACGCAAGGTTGGCTACGAGTTTGAAAAGATGCAGAGCAACCCTGTTAGTGCTCAGCAACCGAACGCTACAGCTGTCGAGAGCATCCCTACTTTCAAGATCGTCCTTGTTGGAGATGGCGGCACTGGTAAAACAACTTTTGTGAAGCGGCACTTGACGGGCGAGTTTGAGCGGCGGTATATAGCAACGCTTGGTGTTGAGGTTCATCCTTTGAAGTTCTACACAAACAGAGGCCCGATCTTGTTCAACGTTTGGGACACTGCGGGTCAAGAAAAGTTTGGAGGTCTGAGGGATGGGTACTACATCCAAGGCCAAGGTGCCATAATCATGTTCGACGTGACGTCGAGAATCACGTACAAGAACGTGGCGAACTGGCATCGTGATTTGGTACGCGTATGCGACAATATACCAATCGTGCTGGTAGGAAACAAAGTAGATGTCAAGGATCGGAAAGTGAAAGCGAAGCAGATCAACTTTCATCGGAAAAAGAATCTTATGTACGTGGATATATCGGCAAAGAGCAATTACAACGTTGAAAAACCGTTCCTATGGCTTGCTCGAAAACTAACAGGAGACCCGAATCTTGTCTTTGTTGAGGCGCCAGCCCTTGCTCCGGCCGAGATCCAGATAGATGAGGAATACAAACGACAAATGGAGGAGGAGCTCCAACAAGCGCAAGCGGTGCCGCTTCCTGATGAGGATGACGAGGAAATGTGACAAGCTGAGCGAGTTGTAGGCGCTGACCTCTACGCTCCTCCGTAAACAAGATCTTCGCGTTAAAAAACGTTCTGATCAGGGTGCGGGCGAGCATCTCTGTTGGCCAGACACCTTTACAGATCCCACCGGAAGGAAAGCTTATCGACGTATGGAATTGGTCCCTATATTACATCCATGAGGTTTTTATGAGGATTGGGGCATTTAAGGCACGCAAGACGCTGTTCTTGTGCGGTGGGGAACCACTGGAGTACCCTCCATAGAAATCACCACTCGTGGAGCGTGTCCAGACGTCGCCTAGTGTCTGCATGTTCTGAGCAATTTCAGAATAAAGTGGAATTAGTCCGCTTCTAAAAACGTTCCCGCGAATGTTTCTACCTCTTCACATTGTGATCGACGCCAGCCAGCGCGGGATTTTTCTGTGACTGGTTCTTCTTCTCCCCGCTCTTATCTCCAGCCTTCAATACGTCGTGCTCTCCTATCCGTCCAGCTCTGTTGCCAGCAGTCGAGGGATGTTGATGGCAACGTTACAGCCACGATTTCGCCGCTTCCTCTTGTTTTCTACGTATTTCATGTACAGACGAAGGTTGCAATCAAGCCTTTGCTTGGCATTTTCACCCTTTTTCTGTTCACCTTTAATGCGCCCACACAGCGGTGGTAGGTGACTGCGCTCAGGTCCTCACGAATGTCCACAACGCCTAATCCGCCAAGCGGCGCCCCGTGGTACATGCGCGCTTGCTTTGTCGCCCGGTGAATGCGCTTGACGAGCGCCGGCGGCTCCCGTAGATGCCCTCCGGTCCTGCGCCCTGTGCCGTGCGCTACGCTCACGCGCTTTCCCTGAGTAGTCCCGCACGCGAGCACTCTGGCAACTGCACGCGCAAGTGCTCGCTGTTCCATTTCAGTCGAGGATTGGTGGTGCGCGATGCTTTCCAAGTTGAAATAAGTACCTGAAAAAAGCCCAAGATTGGGAACACATCCAGATATTTCGATCAGTCTGTTCCGTCCTCGTGCACAACTGAGACGCACTGTCCACTGGAGGCGATCGCTGCGATGATTCAAGTCTTAGAACAAGATTCTTTTCCACGCAGACAGAAGATTCGGGGGCCCCCGGAGAACACTCGAGAGGTGTCATGCTGCCGTTGGGTGCCATTTCATCCATTGCCACAAAGAGAGGAGTTTTCATCCTTCGGACAGAGTCGATTATTTGGGATGACAAGTCCAGTGAACTCGCGGCCTGGGCTTGTGAACAAGCCGTCGAGGAACGACGTCGAGTTGTTTTCATCGTCACTGGAACGGCGCTCAGTGCTGAACCCACGAGTTGCCTTGCAACAGAGAGATCGAAATTCGGAGAGTGCGTGATTTGAGCATGGCGCAAGTCGGGGAAAGAAATAGAGTGGAAGCTCTTAAGTAAAAATTAAGTTGTGATATCAGTACTTTCACGAACTCTTGCCCGTGGGGCGCCGCGAACCATCCCAGTTGGTGTGGCTGAACGAGCTCCAGCGGCACGGAGCCGGAGTCGACACTTCGAGATGACGACAGAGAGCCCTAAAGAACAGATGAAGCGGAGCCCCCGGTCGCAGTACATTGGATGATGAGGCTGTATATCGAAAAGTGTTCGGAAAAATCGAAGTGCAGAAACAGTGCGCGCAGCTTAACGGACCATTTTAATTTGAAACAAATATAGTATCCTCAGTAAAAGAAAAAATGTCCCAGGACCATGTGGGGTAAATTCACACCCCCTCACAGGCGCCTCCCGGCCTTTTCTGATCGGCTCCCTGCCATCAGCTTCAGCTGCTTCCTGCACGTATCGGGCATAAGGGGCTGCCCCATAAACTTGGATCGCGTCAGCTCTGCAGGTCTCGTCTTCAGCAGGGCACATCTTCTGATATTGATCGCGGCGTTTAAGTCTCGCTTCACGAACTCCATTGGCTTATTGCCTCCGGTGGAACTCATTCACGCAGGGATTCCTCGAAGTCGCGCTCTCTGCGCCGTTCGATGATCTTTCAGCTCTCCGTACTTTTCTATCTCATCAGGGCTCCTCTGCCTTCGCTCCATCTCGACCTTCTGAATTGTACACCCCAGCTCATGGTGCACGTATGACGTTCGGAATTCATCTATCCGTACCGGAACAAGACACTGGGTGCCATCCATGAATGTTCATTTCGACAAAGCTTGTGTGCTCCTTTTTCTGGGCACACAGGGCCCTGCGTTTATGCTATTTCGAGCCTTTGACTCTTATCAACTGTGAGAGCGCACAACGCATTGAAGAATTTTGCGAATGCACGCTGTTTCCAGCAATACAGATTCATATGCTGACGAGCCCACCGGGACTTTGTATACTCTCTCCACAGCTCCGCGACATGAGCAGCGCGAATTTTCATGAATTCACGAGAAGCTTGAAAGTGCGCTCCGCGGCTCGTCACCCGGCTGATCGCTTCCCGATGCTCCTTCACTCCTGCACTCCATGCCTCACTTTTTTTCCATGCATTCATAATTCCCGATTCTCAATAATATCTCGTTCTTGAGAACTTTAAAAGACGGATGTCTTTTTGTCGTAAGTTGCCGTCAGTGCCATCTTCCTCACGCATGGGAGCAGCGATGGTCATGACATTCGTATTTCAGGGCTCCACGCCGATGACAAAGTCGTTCTCCTGCACCTCCTGCGTTGCAGGATCCATCTCCTTGTGTCTTCACGTTTCGGCGGGGGCGAAGCCGAAGACAAAATAGAACGATCCAATTTAAAGTGCCAATAGTGTCCACATTTAGATACCCCATCGCTTTCGATCGTCCCCGAGCATACCTTTCACTTGCTCGTGTTGAGACGTTTGAAATCGAAGGTGCGCTTCCAAAGAGTTTCCCTGTTTTCACCCGTAAATTCATCCCTGCTTACATCGAACTCCGGACAGATCTCCATGATGCCGTAAAGGACGCTTGCGATGGTAGCCACAACGTGCCACTTGATGTTGCATAACGGAACGACGTTGAAGCGCTTATCCATTAGGAAAGCCTTCCGTTCCAACGACTCTTGATTTTTTCCCACACGGCTCCATCTCCTTCTTGCGTTGTAGTTCTCGGTTCAGGAACACGAAATAGAGCAGGATGAGGGGATAGCACCATTTTATATCTCTGATACATTTTCTGTTGGGTTGATAAGCCCCAGAACAGCACGGATCACAGAATCTCCATTCGTGCTCCTGGGTGATGTCTCTTCGTCGACGAATCTGGAGTTGGACGGGCTACGGTTTCTGATGGCTTTTTTAATTTTTGATAGTGCGAATCCTTGATATGGCGTACAAGATAGGCTTTCAGTACAATCTCGTCGTAGTGTCCCCTATCGTGTCGCTCTCGACATCTAGCGCCCCTTTTGCTTCTTCGTCTTTTCCTGTTCCTCTGGGCTCGGCACTGTTTTCGTTTGTTGGATCCCGGCAACGCCGGGCCTCCAGTATCTTCGACTTACATATCCATAACTTTCCTTCATTTTTCTATTTTTGAAAATGAACTCACTTCTTTTTGCCCATAGATGAGGATCTTTTCAGAGGGAGAAGCACTTGCGGAACAACAACGACGCATGTCCTGGTGTCACCGTGCAAAGTACTTCAGGGATTCTCTCAGAGGAGCGATCATTACATATCACGATAGCAAACACTCTTTCGATGCGGTTGAAACACTGAGCTTTCGGAGGTATGAGAAGCAGTTCTACTCCCCGATAGAGTCTGGAAAACGTCGAACACAAAGGGAATGGTGAAATACCGCATTTTCAAACAGAAGGGCATTGTCAGACATCAGGGAAAAAGTCTTCAACGATTCGATAAAGTCGGCACTCGTGGACGAGCATTCTCTGCGAGCGAAACTGAGGCCGCCAAATGACTCCACTGCAGCTAGAACCGATGATGACGTCTTCGTTCTCCTCGAGATCTATTGTACATAGAACGTGTTCTCTGCTCCGCGAGAACCTACCTTGGCTTCGACCATTTCATCGGAAGGACGTCTAATCGACTGAAAAAACAAAGCGACTTCTCCGTGCTTCAAACCAATCGCTTCGTTCCAGGAAATCTGTACTTGCGATTTCAGTGGAAGATGGCCGTGCATGAAATTGGACCCTTTTTTGCGACCATATCCTAGTGCTTGCAGAACTATATGAACAAGCTGTCGAGAAAAAGAGACGCCCCTGGTGGCTACCGTCGTCACTTTTGCTTTGTGCACTGTGATCAACGGGTCGTTTTCTACTGTAAAACCAAAACTGTTTATGAGAATCCGGTTTTTGGCGCTGAGCGCACGTATTTTTCTCTTTCAGGGTTCCTCAGCTATCCGAGTCCTGTGGTATGACTTACCAGAAGGAGGAATGCAGTCCTCCTTCGCTATCCAATAAAGAACCTATGTTACAGGGATCTCGCCTAAGATCTTTAGTGTACGTTGCATAATAATTTCGATCGCTTGCTCCTCGCTTTGGACAAGCACTCGATTCCACGCAGCGGTGGGGCCAAATTGTGTTTAAGGACCGTGAGCGTTCCACGGCCAAAGAACTTCGTAGCAGTCAATACGCGGGCGGTTCTCTGTTGCGCTGGAAGCGTGCCATGTCGTTCACTGTCGGAAAAGGGCAATTAGAGGAGCCCGTGGAGCTGCTTCGGATAGCCCTTGACGAAAGGGTGTTCGTTAAACTGAAAGGTGATCGAGAACTCGTTGGGACTCTACACGCGTACGATCAGCACCTGAACCTTATTATAAGCGATGCCGAGGAAACGCTACAAAAAGCTGAACTTGATGAGGAGACTTACGAGCAGATCGTGAGACAGGAGAGACGCAAGCTTCAGCTGGTTTACGTCCGCGGCGACACGGTATTTCTCGTGAGTCCGCTTTTGCGTCATACAGGAACCTTCCTGTGATCAGAAATCTCATATGGATATGTTGCTCGGAATCACGTAACCATCATCAGCAAAAAGGACTCATCACTTTCACAGGAAGCGCTTCCAGGTAATTGCGCTACGGACCATATACGGGTCTTCTAGAAATTCTGCTCCGGACCCACTCTATGTTTGTATCCCGCACGCAAATAAACTGGAGCTCTATTGACGGAAAAGCAAAGAAATAATGCAATCGATACCATCGAGCTCCAAAGTTTGCTTACGGCCTTAGGTATTCAGCAGTCGAGCATATCGACATTCGGCTCATTTTGTCAGTGCCATTTGGTTCGATGCTGCAAGCTCGCGAGACCTCCAGCATGCAGCGATATCAACAGATAAGATGCTTGTTCATCTTGGTCGATGCAAAACTTTCAGGTCCTGTGCACTGCATCCTGTTTAGTGAACGCGGGTGACAGCAACCTCTTTCGAAATACCCCGTGTGGATCCCGTCTGTGTGAGCAACCACTCAAACTAGGACGTTGGGCCCAAAGGCATATTCAAGTCGCACCGGCGTTTGCGGGATTGGATGCTCTTCATGCGTTGCTTCGCCTGCAGGTAATTCAAGTAAATGACCAGAATGCGCAGCAGGACGGGTCGCATTTTTTGCAAGATTCCCTTTTTGGCAGCAGGTTTTCCATATTGCCTCCAATTTCCATCCAGGGTAGGCAACATCACAGCTCCCTGGCGTCGTCTCTCGTCTATGCAGCTTCCGACATGATTCTCGAAGCGCTCCATGCAAGTATGCTGGAGCGTCTGCACCTCTGGCATCAGGGAATTAAGCTTTTGCGACTCCTCACGCAAGAAATCTGCCAACGAAGAGGCCCATTTTCCGCGTAGCTGCTGCGTTTGCTGCTCAAAGTCGGCTGTGCCTCCAAGAATGGAGGCGAAATCTGCTTCAAAGTCCCTGCATCGATTTTCAGTGACGACAAACCAGTACTGCCGAACGAGATTTGCAAGATCCCCATCTGGCTGTGACCACAGCAATCCATGCAGCTCCGTTTCTTTCCGGCTAAAGGTGGGAGAATGGACATAGTGTCTAGCCATCCAGCGGTACTTGAGAATGCTCTCATCATGAATTTCAAGCGCGAGAGAAGCGACAGATATTTCATCGCTAAAATTTTCGAGAATAGATGAGAGCGCCCGATGTACTTTCTCGCGCGCTCCTCCCATTACGTACTGAATGATTCTCGTGCAATGCAGGTCAATCAGGAGCTCAACCAGTGAAGCCGTTGCGGATATGCACAATGGCTCAGGACTAGAAGTCCGATTAGAGATCTCCGTCCACAGCTCTTTGAAAAGCATGAGGAAAGATGATGACGAGGATAGGCCACCCGACGTGCGAAGCCATCGATCCATTATGCTCTTTCGCATGTGATCTACTTTCTCCTCAAATCTAGCGGTTTCAAACAATTTGCTCGGGAGACCGTAGAACTGAATATCATAAAGTTCTTCCATCTTAATGTCACTGCCTTGTACAACACTGGGCCAAAGAGCGTGAAAATCATCTTCGAGCGCTTGTTTCAGATCATCTATGGGTGCGTCGACCTCATCGAAGTCTCGAATCGCGACAAGTAGAAGCGTGCGGTCTTTTTTATGACTGGATTCGACCAGTTTGAATTTTTCCCTCAAAACAGTGACTAGCGCATGAAAAGTGGCGGCATTTTGCCTCCCAATATCATGACTGAACACGTTCAGAATCACAATATCTGCAGTGTAGGCAACAAAGAATGCCACGTTGTATTCGAAGTGTCGACCAGTAGATCCGCGTTCTTTGCTGTCTAATCCTTCCACATCAAGAATCAGAAGCGAATTGCCGCGTTCCTGGAGGTGCAACAAAGCATAAAAGATCCCTTCAGTAGTGCGCCGGGGCCCGGTCCTCGAGGCGTCCAGGACTGGGAAGTCTGTGTGAAACAGATCGTTCAAAAGCGTCGACTTGCCGCTCCCCTGCGCCCCAATTATTGCACAAACGAAAGGCAAGTCCTCTGCGAGCGTACCTGTAGAGGATTCAGCTTTGAAATCGTCGTTGGTTCCCGGCGCTGCGAGGAAAGCACCACTGGCTGAAATCAGTTGCCCAGAGCTGAGGCAAACGGGTTCCATGTTGGAGCCAAAGTTCCTGGAAGCACTTTTGTTTTCCGAGGCCCGTGTGAGTGATTTAGGGCTTCTGCGACAAGCTGCGGAATTTTTACGGCCGCATAAAGAACAAACAGCTTTATTGCTTAGGAGTGGGTAGTCTAGTGCGCTACGCCAACAAATCTGCCGAGCTTGTACCTTTTGCTGCGCACGCCCCTCGACCCGCCTCTAAGTGCATTTATTGCAGCGTTCTGGAATCGTGGTGCACTCTTGAGGCATGTCGCAAGTCGAGAGAGAGTTTGACATCATTGTTTACGGGGCTTCCGGTTTTACCGGTACGCTTGTTGCGAAGTATGCCCTCAAACATTTAAGTGAAGATAAAGTAGCGCTTGCGGGACGCAACCTGAGAAAACTGGAAGCTCTCCGCCAGAGCTTGGACAGCAAGTGCAAGATTTTCAGTGTGGACTCGAGCGACACTTCGGGGCTAGTGGCTCTGGCCAGAAGAACAAAAGTGCTCTTAAATTGTGCAGGTCCTTTCTCGCTGTCTGGCCTTAACGTCGTTCGTTCCTGTATACAAGGGGGAGCGGACTATGTGGATATCACGGGGGAGCCAAACTTCATCGACCAGCTTGGTATTCCATACAGTGAGGGCAACGACGTATTTTCATCCGCCGTCGAGGCAGGGGTGCTTGTCATTCCAGCATGCGGTTTTGATTCTGTGCCCGCTGACCTCGGTGTGCTTTTTTCTCTCAAACACGTAAGCAATTTGCTGGAAAAGCATGCCCACGAGGTGGCGACGCCCACTGCTGAATCCCTTGTAAGCATCGAATGCTTGATTCATTTCATTGGCCAGAGTACGCTTTCGCAAGGATCACTCCATGGGGTCAGTGCTGGGACATTCTACACTATTTTGGAATCGTTGAAGGATATGGCAAGCTACCGTCGGAGAAAATCGCAACGTTTTGCGCAGTCGAGCGTTGCTAATGAAACCCATCTTCAAGAGAATAGGCCTGTTCCCATCAAACCCAGGCTGCATTACATGAAGAGAGGCGAGCTTGAGGGTTACGCCCTGCCGTTGCAGAGCTCAGATCCTCTTGTTGTGCGTGCTACTGCACGCCAGCTCGGACGACAGAATCCGCAGTCTGCCAAAATAGCTCGATACTGTCACTATGTCCTTCTGGACTCGAGAACTGCATTGCTTAGACTTTCCTTCCAGGCGATGACTGTTTTTGCCCTTTCTAAAGCAGGCCGTGCCGGTCGGAGGATTCTGAAGTACTGGAAACCAGACGGCTATGGGCCTGACGAAGAAGTTCGGAAGCACACTAGAGCGGAAGTGCATTTCTTTGCTGAGGCGTTGGTGAGCTTGGTAGGAAGCAATCGTCAGGCCAGAGTTCGTGTTCATGCGATCTGCAACACGATAGAGATGTACGAGGCCACAGCTGTACTTGCTGTTGAGACGGCGCGCTGCCTAATTGTGGCGAGACCAGCTCTACGGGAGAAGGCCGGTTGCTTCACATGTGGCGCAGTGCTTGGTGATGAGCTTTTATCACGCCTGCTTCATACCCAAAGCGAATCGCAGGATGCCGCGATCAAATTCAATATTGCCGAACAAGAGTTTTTAGTCATCAAGTGAGAGTGCGTTTGCATGCTTTCAAGGGAGTTAGTTGGGTATATTGAGCAGGATTATGTTCAGTTACTGTAAATGCGATAATTCTGTTGCCAATTTCGGGGAACAAGATCGTGTAATAGCATTGGAATCACGGAAACTTGGCGTAGAATACTGACCGAAACAGCATTGCGCATGAAGCATTTGCATTCACGCACGTTTGAGAGAAGAGACTCTGTCAGCGCAGATCGGGCCGCAGAAAACATTAGTTTGAGGGCGCTGGACTCCTGGACGTACAGTGATCTTCCGAAGATTTTCGCATCGGTTCTGAAATACGCTTGACATTGTGCGGTGTCTGCCAACTGACTGCGATGATCTCAAATCGCGATCGTTTACCTTATCAAAAACTCCCGAATTCTTTGGAACCTGCCAGAGAAAACTGAAACCCTTTCGCATAGAGACTCTACACAGTGCTCCTTCTGTGCCCGCAACAAAACATTGGTACAGTCCATTACAGGCCGGACATCTATCACGGCTATCCTGTGGATGAAATTAGGTTTTGTTGCATCAGAGCGCTCCGCGTACGTTCCATACCTACACCATCACTTTCTTATCACCGCGGTATGCAGTCACGACGAATCCAATCGGGAAGCAGCACGCGTCACTATCGTGCATTACCGACAAAATCTGCATTCGGAA
>Ga0080006_1225589_pt1 | contig 31514 bp, 32 predicted proteins | sample RS3BMetagenome_FD_69209 | JGI IMG/M metagenome (GOLD analysis project Ga0080006, IMG submission 69209) | Ferric oxide microbial mat and aquatic microbial communities from Rainbow Spring, Yellowstone National Park, USA - RS3B (SPADES... ...
GGCCAGGGGCGCCAGGGGGCCGTGCGGCTGCCCCCCCCCCCGCCCGCCCCCGCCTGTGCGCGGGGGGCGGCCCCGCCTCTAGGGGGCGACAAGCCGGCAGGCGGGCCGGGGCTGTGCCCCGGCCCGCCTGCCCTGCACTCAGCCGGCCGATCGCTGGTCGATGACGCGGCGGGCCTTCACGTCAAAGCGCTCGAGCGTCTGCGGTGCGACGAACTCGATGTTGAAGCGGACGCCCGTCACCGCGCGCAAGTGCGTATGGGTGCGGTCGTGCAGGTCCTGCAGGCGCTCCCCGGAAGGCTCGCCGCGGGCTTCGGCCAGGCGCGGGTCGTACTCGACGCGGATCGTGGCCTCGTCCATGGCCCCCTTGCGCGTCAGCACGATGCGGTGCTCGCTGCCGAGCCCGTCCACCTCGAGCAGGGCGCGCTGCACCGCACTCGGGTAGACGTTGACACCGCGCAGGATCAGCATGTCGTCGACGCGCCCGTAGACGCCGTCGGGCAGGCGAGGGTAGGTTCTGCCGCACGGGCAGGGCTCCTGCGTCATGCGGGACTCGTCGCCCGACCAGAAGCGGATCATCGGCTGGCCTTTGCGGCGCAGGTGCGTGTAGACGACGGCGCCGCTCTCGCCCTCCCCCATGAGCCGCTGCGGATCGTCCTTGGACACGATCTCGGTGTAGATCTCGTCCTGGAGCACGTGCACCCCGCGGCGCTCCTCGCACTCGACGTTGGTGGCCCATGGCGTCATCTCGCTCGTCGTGGCGCAGTCCATGGCCTTGATGCCCCAGCCGGCCTCGAGTGCCGCCTTTGTGCCAGGGATGCCTGCCCCCGGTTCGCCGATGAAGATGCCGAGTCGCAGCGGCGAGTGCACAGGGTCGAAGCCGCGGGCACGTGCCTCGTCGAGGAGGCGCAGGGCAAAGGTGGGCGTCGTGATCAGCACCGTCGCACCCACTTCGTGCATCATGCGCACGTGGCGTTCGGCGTTGCCGGCGCCCGGCGTGAAGCAGGCCGCGCCGATCTCCTCGGCGCCCCAGAGCGCGCCCCAGCCGCCCATGAACATGCCGAGGTCGGTCGAGATCTGGACGATGTCGTGCTTGCGCACCCCGGCGGTGTAGAGCGCCTGCGCCATCACGCCGCGGATGTACGTGATGTCCTGCGGCGAGAACAGGTAGAAGGTGGGGCGCCCCGTCGTGCCCGACGAGCCATGCACGTGCAGGCCCTCCTCGGGCGGGAAGCCGAGGTAGCGGCCGAACGGCGGGGGGGCCTCCTGTTCGAGCCGCAATGCGTCCTTCGTCAGGACGGGCACGCGGCGCGTGAAGTCTTCGAGCGTCTGGACCATGTCGGGATGGAAGCGATGCTCGTCATAGTACTCGCGGTAGAAGGGCAGCTCATCGTAGACGTAGTGGAGCTGCTCCCTGATGTCGCGCAGGATCTGCTCCGCCCGGACCGCGGGATCCATCGTCTCCTTCTCACGGTTCCAGAAAGCCTCAGCCACCGCAGGCTACCCCCTTCGCTGCGGCGGCTCGGACCAGCCTCAGGCGTGGACCGCGTCCGAGCCGTGGTCGATGGCCGCCTCGATCCAGTCGGCAATGGCGTCAAGGCTCGAGCCGGTGCCGAACACGGCCGACACCCCCTGGCTCAGCAAGGCCCTCTGGTCCTCGGTCGGGACGACGCCGCCGAGGAGCACCTTGACGCGTTGCACGCCCTCCTGCCGCAGGAGCGCCAGAATGCGCGGCACCATCACCATGTGGTTGCCCGAAAGGCTGGACAGTCCCAGAACCTGGGCATCCTCGTCGATGACGGTGCGCACGATCTCCTCGGGGAGGCGATTGCCGATGTACACCACCTCCATGCCGCGCTGGACGAGATGGCGCGCGACCATCATCGCCCCGCGATAGTGCGCGTCGAACCCCATCTTGGCCATGACCACCTTGATCAAGGGCACCGCAGAGACCTCCTCGAAGGCTTCTAGAGCAGCGGCTGCTGCCAGCCGCCGTGGAGGGCGCGGAACACGTCGCAGCACTCGCCGATGCTGGCCCCTGCACATACCGCGTCGATCAGCGGCCCCATGGTGTTCTCCTCGCCGACCACCGCCTGACGCAGCCGCTCCAGTGCCCCCGACACCTCGTCCTGATCGCGCGTCGCGCGGAGGTTTGCAAGCGTCTCGCGCTGCTGCTCCAGTGCGCTCGGGAACCGGAAGAGCTCAATCTGGATCGGCACGTCGTCGGTGAAGCAGTTGACGCCCACCACCTTGCGCTCGCCGCTCGTGATCGCGATCTCCCGGTCGTAGGAGGTGCCCATCAGCTCGCGGTGCACCCAGCCGCTCTCCACGGCACGCACGAGTCCGCCGAGCCGGTCCATCTCCTCGAGGTAGGCCAGGATGCGGCGCTCCATCTCGTTCGTCAGGCTTTCGACGTAGTAGGAGCCGGCCAGGGGATCGGCGGTGCGGGTGACGCCCGTCTCGTGCACGAGCACCTGCTGGGTGCGCAGGGCCGTGAGCGCCGCGGCCTCGGACGGCAGGCAGAGCGCCTCGTCATAGGCGCTGACGTGCAGCGACTGGGCGCCGCCCAGGACGGCGGCCAGGGCGTGGTAGGCGGCGCGGCTGACGTTGTTGAGCGGCTGCTGCGCCGTGAGGGCGGAACCGGAGGTCTGGACATGGAAGCGCAGGCGGCTGCTGCGCGGATCCTGAGGCCGGAAGCGCTCCTGGAAGAGCCGGTGGTAGACGCGCCGTGCGGCACGGTATTTCGCGACCTCTTCGAAGAGATCGTTGTCCGCGGTGAAAAAGCTTGAGAGGCGAGGGGCAAAGCTGTCGATCGGGTGGCCGCGACGCACCATCTCCTGGGCGACGGCGAGCGCGTGGGCGATGACCAGTGCCGCCTCCTGTACCGCGTTGGCGCCGGCTTCGCGGTAGTTGTAGCCGGCGAAGCTGATCGGGTTCCATTGCGGCAGGTGCTGCGTGCAGAACTCCACGACGTCGACCGACAGGCGGAAGGAGAAGGCGGGCTCGAGGATGTTCGGCGCCGTGAGCACGACCGTCTCCATCAGGAAGTCGTTCTGCAGGGTGCCGCGCAGCTTCTCCCACGGAATCCCCCGCTCCCTGGCCATGGCCAGGTAGGCGGCGAAGATCGCGCCGGCACCGACGGGATTCGAGAGCACCAGCGACACGGAGACGTCGTCGATCGGGATGCCGTCGAACAGGCGGCGCATATCTGCAAGGCAGTCGATCGCGACGCCGCCTTGGCCGACGTCACCTTCCGCCAGTGGATGGTCGGAACTGAAGCCGCGGTTCGTGACAAAGTCGAAGACGCAGTTGATGCCGGTCGCTCCCTGGTCCAGGAGCAGCCTAAAGCGCCCGTTCGTCTCCTCCGACGTGCCGAATCCGGCCAGCTGCCGGATCGTCCAGAGGCGGCCGCGGTACATGTCGCGATGGACGCCTCTGGTGTAGGGCGGTTCGCCGGGGTTGCCGAGATCCGTCACAGGGTCGAGATCGGCGACGTCCTCTGCAGTGTACACCGCCTTCACGGCGATGCCGGAGCCCGTCCGATCGCTGTGGTTGAGTCCGCTGCCGAGAGCATCGCTGGCGTCCTTGGGCATGACGTCACTCCCTCGCTGGGTCAATTGGCGATACGGAAGGGCAGGTCCTGCAATCCGGCTCTCAGCGGGCCCGCGGCCGCCGACAGGGGGATACGGGCGGCCTTGCGACGTGGGCCGGAGGCAGCCCGACGTCTGCCGTGGCTTGGCCCTGCTCCAGCGCACGGGCCTCCTGGCCATGGGGCGCGAGTGGCGCGCGTGCGCGAGGCACTCGCGCTGTGCAGATGGATCCTATGCGCATCGTGGCCCCTTCCCATCTCCCCAGCCTGCATCTGCGCCGCGGCTGGGCCGGCGAGGACGCCCGCCCGCGCACCGTGGCGGCCGCAAGGTGCTGGAGGTGAACCTGAAGAAGCGGTGCCTCCTGGCGGCCGAATCGGCCGCCGTATGGCAGGCGCCCCACCTGGAGGCGCATACGACGGTCGCACGGCGGCGAGTCGACCCGTACGGCATGCCGGTCCTCCTCCTGGGCGACCGCCTCGTGGGGACATCGATGCTCGCCGCAACGCGCACGGAGCGCTGCACATACGCTTCATCCCGCGGCCGGCCTTCGCGGCGCTTTCACGGACGTGACTCCCGGCCGACGGGAGGTGCCCGACCCGGACCGGTAGAAGAGTCTCGGCAAAGCGCACAGGAGGATCACACCGCATGTCGAAGACGCGCGCCCTGCTGGCGATCGCGCTGCTGCTCGCCCTCGGCGGCTGCGGCAGCCGCGCCGCCGTGAAGACGAAGCATGCTCCGCAGTGGCCCCAATGGACCGTACAGTCCTTCGGCGTCTCGCTGCGCCACCCGCCCGGCTGGCAGGTGGCGGCGGGCTACCTGCAGCGCATGCAGGGGAAGGACGGCTATGTGGCGCTGAACGCCCTGCAGGGCAGCGGGCTCACGCCCAAGTCCGCGGCGCTGAGCCAGGCGGAGCAGGCGCTCTCCCCGTTCGGAGCAAACGCAAAGCTCCGCGCGATGCGCATCGGCGGCCAGAGCGGCTACCTCATCCTGCCGGCCCATGGGCAGGCGAAGGGAGCTGAGAGCGACGCGGAGGCGATCGTGCTCTACCCGAAGCCGCAGATGATCTCGAACGTGCCCTACCGCTACCTCATCGTCACGTCCACCGCCAAGGATCTGCTGCCCATCGTGCGTACCCTGGTCTTCCTGCACGGCAAACGCTGAGTCGGGCGGCTCGGGCCGCCCAATCCAAGGAAGGAAGCGGTCTCGGATGCGGCTTTCCCCGTCGGTCGAGGCGATCCCGCGCTCGGGCATTCGTGCCATGGCGGCTCTGGCGCAGGGCCGTCAGGGACTCCTGCGCCTCGAGTACGGCGAGCCGAGGTTCTTCGCGCCCGAGGCGGTGCGGCGGGCTGCGGCGGAGGCGCTGCTCGCGCAGCGGATGGTCTACACGCCGACCGAGGGACCCAAGGAGCTCAGGGAGGCCATTGCGGGCAAGCTTTGGCGCGTCAACCGCGTGGAGATGGACCCCGAGCGCGTCTTCGTCACGCACGGCGGCGTCGGCGCGCTCTACGCGTCGCTCGCGAGTGTGCTCGGACCGGGCGACCGCATCCTGATGCCGGACCCCTGCTGGCCGAACGTGGTCGGCCAGGTCCTGACGCTCGGGGCTGAGCCCGTCTTCTACCCCATGGATCCCGGGACGGGCTTCATGCCCGAACCTGAGACCTGGCCCGTGGACCACCGGACCAGGGCGATCCTGATCAACAGCCCGCAGAACCCCACCGGAGTCATCCTGCCGCGCGCCATGATGGAGCGCATCGCCGCCGTCGCGCGGCGGCACGGCCTCTGGGTGATCTCCGACGAGGTCTACGACCAGATCCACTTCGGGGACCCGCCCGTCAGCATGCTTGAGGTGTACCCGGAGGGGACGCTGTCGGCGTTCAGCTTCTCCAAGACCTACGCCATGACGGGCTGGCGCCTCGGCTACGCCGTCCTGCAGCCCGGGATGCAGGCCCAAACCACCAAGGCGGTGGAGTCGTGCTACTCCTCGTCCTCGATGGTGGCGCAGGTCGCGGCGCTGGCAGCGCTCGAGCAGGTGGAGCAGAAGGAGATCGACGCCATGGTCGACGCCTACCGCGGGGCGAGGGACCGGGCGCTTGCCCTGCTCGCCACGGCGGGCCGCCAGCGCTATGTGCCCATGGGGGCGTTCTACCTCATGCTGCCGGTGCCGGCGGGCCAGAGCTCGGAGAGCTTTGCCCGGGCGCTTCTCGAGCGCAAGGACATGGTCGTGGTGCCGGGGTCCACCTTCGGCCGCCTGGCGGACGGCGAGGTGCGCCTCAGTCTCGCGGCCGGCGCCGACGATGTGGCGGAGGGCGTCGGACGCTGGCTCGAGCTCTGGCAGGAGACTGCCCGGCCCATGGCCTGAGGACGGTCCAGTGGCTGCCCGACGTCAAGTCGATGGCACACCCCATGCCCGAGGTGCTAGGATGGGGGCGTAGCTGGGGGTGCCGCAAGGCTGAGAGGCTCCTTAGGGAGCCAACCCTTCGAACCTGATCTGGGTCATTCCAGCGTAGGGAAGCAAGGTGCCCGGGGCTACGAGCCTCCGGGCGTTTTGCTTTCGAGAGGGGCGGTTCTGCTTGACGTCTCTGTGGACGCTGCAGCTTCTGGTTCCGGCCGATCGCACGTGCTTCCCGCAGGTGGAGGCGGCCATCCGCGGCGGCGTGACGCTCGTGCAATTGCGGGAGAAGGAGCGGGGCGACGGCGAGACCTATCGCGTCGGCATGGAGCTGCGGGATCTGGTGCGTCGGGCGGGAGCGGCCTTCTTCGTGAACGACCGGACGGACCTGGCCCTCGCGCTTGCGGCCGACGGGGTGCACGTCGGTCAGGGCGACCTGCCGGTGGACGCCGTGCGGCGTATCGCGCCGGGTCTCCTGATCGGCGCGTCGAGCCACGATCTCGAGAGTGCCCGCAGGGTGCAGGCGGCCGACTATGTCGCGTTCGGCCCCGTCTTCCCGACCCCTTCGAAGGAGGACGCCGCCGCCCCCACCGGCGTCGCGGCCCTGCGGCAGGCGGCGGCCGAGATCTCCCGGCCGCTGGTCGCGATCGGCGGCATCGACGCCGCCAACGCCGCCCAGCTGAAGAATAGCGGCGTCGCCGGCCTCGCGGTCATCAGCGCGATCCTCGGTGCCAGCGACCCCGAAGCGGCCGCGCGGCGACTGCGCGAGGAGTTCCTGGCGTGAGGCGCGGCGTTCTCGTCTGGCTGCAGGAGCCGGAGGTGCCATTGCAGGCGCTTCGCGAGGCCGGCGACACGGGAGCCGACGCCGTGCTGCTTCGCAGGCCCGGGGCTTCGGCGCAGGCCATGCGCGATGGCGCCCTGCGGGCGAGGCAGGCGGGACTCTCCGTCATCGTCAACGACCGGCTGGACGTGGCGCTGGCCCTCCAGGTTCCCTGCCAGCTGCGTCACGACAGTCTGCCGCCAGACCTTGCCCGACTGCTCGCGCCGCGGCTGCCGCTCGGCGCTTCGGTGCACGAGGCGGACGACGCACGGCGGGCGGTCGACGCCGGCCTCGACTACCTCGTGTTCGGCCACGTCTTCCCGACGGCGTCCAAGGCCGGGGCGCCGCCGCGCGGCGTCAAGGCCCTTGCGGCCGTCGTGCGGGCGTCGGGCGTTCCGGTGCTCGCCATCGGCGGCGTGACGGCCGGGAATGTCGCCGAGGTGCTGGCCGCAGGAGCGGCGGGGGTGGTGGTGCGCTCCGGCATCGGGCAGGCAAGTGCGGCCGAGGACGCCCGTGCCTTGCGCCTGGCACTGGATGCAGGGCCTGCACCCCCTGCGGTCCTGACGCGGAATCTCAGGGAGGTGCTCCATTGCGCATCCGCGTGAACGGGGAGTGGCGCGACCTACCGGAAGGGGTCAGCGTGCGCGAGATGCTCGCGGCGCTCGGTCTCGAGTCCCTATGGCTGGCCGTCGCCGTCGGCGGCGAGGTCGTGCCGCAGGCGCGCTGGGACGACCGCAGGCTCTTGGCGAATGACGAGGTGGAGGTGGTGACCGCGATGGCCGGTGGTGATGACGTGCTCGAGATCGCGGGTCTCAAGCTGGGTTGCCGTCTGCTGGTTGGTACGGGCAAGTTCAAGGACATGGCGACGATGCGCGAAGCATTGCGTCGCAGCGGCAGCGAGCTGGTCACGGTGTCGGTGCGCTACTTCGGACCCGACAGCGGCCAGCCGATCCTGCCGAATCTCGAGCTGGACCGCTATCACCTGCTGCCCAACACGGCGGGCGCCTATACGGCCGCCGACGCCGTGCACATGGCGCACCTCGGCCGTGAGATCACGGGCACCGATCTCGTCAAGCTCGAGGTGATCGGGGACCGCGAGACGCTCTGGCCGGACACCGCGGCCACGATCGCCGCGACGCGGCAGCTGGTCGAGGAAGGCTTCAAGGTGCTGGCGTACACCTCGCCCGACCTCGTCGCCGCACTGCGCATCGAGGACGCCGGTGCGTCGGCAGTCATGCCGCTTGGCTCGCCGATCGGCACCGGCCAGGGACTCATCGACTGGCAGAGCCTCGGCCGCATCGTCACGCGGATCAAGGTGCCGGTGGTGGTGGACGCGGGCATCGGTGTGCCGTCGGATGCTGCCATGGCCTTGGAGATGGGGGCGGACGCGGTGCTCGTCAACACCGCCATCGCGCACGCTGACGACCCGGGCGCCATGGCGGAGGCGATGCGGCTCGGCGTCGCCGCGGGACGCCTGGCGCATCTGGCCGGGCGCATCCCGCGCCTGGGACGCGCCGAGCCGTCGAGCCCGGAGGCGGGCGTGCCGCGGGTGATCGGGGCATGACGCCGGACCTGGTGGTGGTGGGCGGCGGGATCATCGGCCTGAGCTGCGCGTGGCAGGCGCAGCAGGCAGGCATGCACGTGCAGGTGCTCGATGCGCGCGGCCCCGGCGAGGGTGCATCGCGCCGCGCGGCCGGCATGCTTCTGCCGGACATCGAAGGAGAACACGACCCGGCCGAGCGCGACTTCGGCCGGCGCAGCTACGAGATCTACCCGCGCTTCGCCGCAGACGTGGAGGCTGCCGGCGGGCAGCCGACGGGCTATGCCCGATGCAGCTGCTGTCTCGTCGCCCAGTCTAAAGAGAGGGCGCAGTCGCTGCGGCACATGGAATGGGGCGCGTTCCTCGAGGCCCCGGCGCTCGCGGCGGAGATGCCCGGCATCGGCGAGAGCTTCGGCGCGCGCCGCGGTCCGGCGGCGCAGGTGGAGCCCCGTCAGCTCGTCGAGGCACTGGCCAGCGGTCTCAGGCGCCGGGGCGCCGAGATCGAGACGGGCCTCGCCGCTGCGGACGTGCGCCGCGGACCGCGCGGCGTCGAGGGCGTGCAGATGGCCGACGGCACCATGCGCCAGGGGGCGCGCTATCTGTTCGCCACCGGTGCGTGGGCGGGCACGATGCCCTACCTCGCCGAACGTGGGCTCGTCACGGAACCCGTGCGGGGCGAGATCGTCACGCTCGAGGACAGTGGCGACGAGCCGCTTGCGGACATCATCTTCGGACAGGGCATCTATCTCGCCCCCAAGGGCGGGCGCAAGGTGTACCTCGGTGCCACAGAGGAGAGAGCGGGCTTCGACGAGCGCCCAACGGCCGGTGGCACTCTGCACCTCCTGGAGGGGCTGCGCCGGCTCTACCCGGCGGCCATGCGGTGGCAGGTGCGCGAGACCTGGGCCGGCCTGCGGCCGTACCGGGCGGGCGGGCCGCTCATCGCGCGCATCGACGACAACGCGGTGGCGGCCGCGGGCCACCACCGCAACGGGATCCTGCTCGCGCCGGCGACGGCGGAGCGCGTCCTTGCGCTACTCGCCGAGCTCCAGTAGCTCCTGCACGGCCTGGATGTCGGTCATCGGCCGTCCCTGGTGCCGTTCGTCCCAGATCTCCGCACCCTTGCCGGTGATCGTGACGGTATCGCCCTGGCCCGCAAGCGCCAGGGCGTGCCTGATCGCCTCGTAGCGGTCCAGGACGATGTCGGTGGGGACGCCGCTCTCCCGGGCGCCGCTGGCCACCTCCGTCGCCGTCTGCAGGGCGTCCTCGCCCCGCGGGTTGTCGATCGTGACGACCAGACGGTCTGCGAGGGCCGCGGCGATCGCGCCCATGAGCGGCCGCTTGCCGCGGTCCCGCTCGCCGCGCCCGCCGAACACCGCGATGACCCGGCCCGGACTGGTCCGGCGCGCGAAGCGCAGGAGCTGCACGAGACCCGCCGGGTTGTGCGCGTAGTCGATGACGACGCGGCGGTCCGGATTCCTGGCCTCGACGATGTGCGTGCGCCCTGCCACCGAACGCACCCCCGCAATGCGCTCCAGCACGTCAGAGGGATTCACATCGAAGCCTGTGGCCGCCGCCAGGGCGGCGAGGGCGTTTTCCACGTTGTAGCTGCCGGGCAGGTGCAGCTCGAGCGGGTAGGTGTCGCCATCGACCGCCACGTCGCCGCGGCCGCCGGCGATGCCCTCGTCCTGCCAGCGCACGAGGCGCACGTCGCCGTCCTGGCCGAACGTGCGGATGGGAACCGTGGTCACGGACCGCAGGTAGTCGTAGGCCGGAGAGTCGAGGTTGAGGACGGCGAACGCCGGGCGGTCCTGCCCGCCGAGGCCGGAGAACAGGAGCCCCTTTGCCTCGAGATAGCGCTGCATGTCGCCGTGGTAGTCGGTGTGGTCGCGCGTCCAGTTCGTGAAGACGGCTGCGTCGAATTGGCAGCCGGCGGTGCGGCTCTGGCGCAAGGCGTGCGAGGAGACCTCCATCACGACGTCGTGGGCCCCGCGCCGCGCGAGATCGTGGAGCGCAGCCTGCAGTTCGGGCGCGGCTGGCGTCGTCAGGCCGAGCGGGCGGATCAGCTCGCCGTCGAGCTGCACGCCCAGCGTGCCCAGCGTGCCCACATGGCGCCCGTCGTCCCGCAGGGCACGGCTCAGGAGGGCCGCCGCCGTCGTCTTGCCGTTCGTGCCGGTGATGCCCACGACGCGCAGGCGCACGCAGGGGTCGCCCTCGAAGGCGGCCGCCAGGTGCCCGAGCGCCTCGGCGGCGTCCTGCACCACGATGGACGGCACCGGCAGGTGCAGCGGCCGCTCGGCCAGCACCGCGATGGCGCCGCGTTCGACCGCCTCCTGCGCGTAGGCCGTCCCGTCGGTGTGCTGGCCGTGGCGGGCAATGAACAGCCAACCCGGCGCGACGTCGAACGACCGATCCGTGACGCCCTCGATCCTCCGTCCCGCGAAGCTCCCCAGGCGGACAGCCTGGAGCATGTCCTGATAGCTCGACAAAGTGCACCTCATCGGGATAGGGATGCTCACTTCAGGAGCCTATCATGCAACGCGTGAATGTAACATGAGGGCGAAATGAAGCGGGACGGACCTTTCGGCCCGTCCCGCCTCTAGCGGACGATCTTCCCGAGGATGTCCTGCCGCTGCAGGATGATGTGGGTCTGGCCATCGAGCTTGATCTCGGAGCCGCCATACTTGGTGTAGAGCACCTCGTCGCCAGCGGCGAGCACCTTGCCGAGCTCCTCGTCGGTGCCCACAGCCACCACGATGCCCTGCTGGGGCTTTTCCTTGGCCGTGTCGGGGAGGATGATTCCCGATGCGGTCTTCTCCTCGAGCTCCACGGGGCGCACGAGCACGCGATCATCAAGCGGGTGGATCGTCAAATCCGTCATCTCCCTTGCCGATCTAGCTGCGCAGTCCGAGCGCCTGCGCGAGGCGCTGCTGGTCGAAGCCGACGATCACCTTGCCGTTCACGTCGATGACCGGCACGCCCGTCTGGCCGGAACGCCGCTGGAGCTCCTGCGCGGCCTGGGCGCTGCGGGCGACGTCGACCTCGCGGAAGGGAATGTGCCGTTCGGTCAAGAAGCGCTTGGCGGAGCGGCAATGGGGGCAGGTCGGGGTCGAGTAGAGCACGACAGCCAAAAGGTCTCGCCTCCTCGTGCCTAAGATGCGCCCAGTCGGGCTACGCAACTGAGTATACCCCAAGGAGTATTGCGACGGAAGATCCCCGCGCAGCCGCGGCAGGCCGACAGACAAAGGGGGATGGCTGTGCAGAGGAGTCTCTGGCCTCTGGTTCTGCTGTACGCCGGTGTGGCTTTCGTGGTGGTCGCCCTGCCGCACCTGCTGCTTTCGGCCGTGCCGGCATCGGCCGCCGAGCTGGTGCGCGTGGGGCTCACTGCCGCTTGGGCCATCGTCGCGTTCGCCATCGTGGGGGCCATACGGGGGCGGGGGCTGAGCGAGGTACGCGCCAGTCCGCCGGAACGGCGCACGGTCGTGCATTTCGGGCTGCAGATCCTGCTTGGGGTATTGGTGGTCACGGCCTTCATCGTCGTGGCGGACATCTGGCACGTCTCCCTGACGGGCATCGCCCTTGGCGGCGCGGTGACGGGGGTCGTGATCGGGCTCGCCGCCCAGTCCATGCTCGGCAACGTGATCGCCGGCAGCATGCTCCTGAGCCTCCGCCCGATGCGTGTCGGCGAGTGGGTCAGCCTGCGCTCGTGGATGTCCGGCGGCATCGATGCGACCGGCCGCGTCGAGGAGATCAACTTTTTCTACACGGTGCTGCGCGAGGGCGGCGTGCGCCGCGTCGTGCCGAACAGCGCGGTCGCCGTGTCGACCATCGCCGCCGACGAGACGCAGCAGGCCTTCACGCAGACGCTCACCCTGCCGCTCAGCCTGGCGCCCGATGCCGTGGCTGCCGTGCTCGCGCCCCTGCGCCGGCGGGAGGTCGTGGAGGTGCGGCAGGACGCGTACGTCCTGCGCCTGGAGTGGGAAGGTGATCGTCAGAGCCGCGCCGAGCGCATGGAGAAGCTCGTCGCGGTACTCGCCCGGGCCGGCGCGGATGAAGCCCAGCCGGGCTGAGAGGCGCCGCCGGCTCAAGGCACCGGAAGGTGCCGCATGCGTCCGGCCGGCTTAGCGGGCGTACGCCTCGTAGAATCCCTGCACGGCCTGCGTGAAGGCGGCAGGGTCTTCCCAGAACGGATAGTGTCCGGTGGACAGCTCAGCTACCTGCACCCCGGGCAGGGCCCGCAGCAGCCGGCGCCGCTGCGCCACGATCTTCTGGGTCCAGGCGGGGCCTCTTGGATGGAGCGCGAGCAGTTCGAGCGTGGGAACTGTCAGCGCGGCAAGAGCCGGACGCTGCCTCAGGCCTGCCGCGACGAGTCCAAGACGCTGCACGGCCCGTCCGTCGAGGTTCCACGCCTCCCCGGGCCCAGGTCTGTCCAGAGCGGCGATTCGCAATTCCTCGGACTGCGCCAGCGCGAAGCGCCGCCCGAGTTCGGTCGGATCTTCGGGCGGTTCGGGCGGCGCCGGCCGGCCAGGCCTGCCCGCGATGAGGACGCCGCCCGTCCAGCCGTCGAGGCGCGCGAGGGCCGGCACGAGGTAGGCGACCGCGCCCAGCTCCTGCGGCACCGCGAGCGGGCCCACACCGCTGTCGATCAGCATCAGGGAGCGGAGTGGGACTGTGGCCGCCGCGGCGGCGGCCAGTGCCAGAAAGCCGCCGAGTGAGTGGCCTGCGAGGTGCACGGGGCCATGGACGACGTCGCTGCAGAATCGCTCGAGCCAGGTGGCGATGCTCCGCTGGCCCGCCTTTGCCAATGGCAAGCTGCCGCCGGTGCCGGGCAGGTCGAGACAATGCCAGGCGAACTGCGGCAGGGCCCTGGCCACGGCGAGCCCCTCGGCACCGGTCCAGCCGGCGCCTGGCAGGAACAGCGCCGGGGGGCCGTTCGGGCTGCCGGCGCGGCGAAAGCGGATGCCGCGGCGTGTCTCAACTTGTGCTCCGTCGACCAACCGCTACACCGTCCTCCGGCCCGGTCATGGGCAATAGGCGCCAGCCTGCGCGGGGCGTACGGCTATCCTTCCTTAGGCATGCCGCGCCTTCCTGCATCTGGACACCATCCTTGCACCCGCGCGCTTTCGTCAACGGCGACGGCGCGCCGATCGAGACGGGATCCGCAGGGTCGGCGCGCCGCCGCGGAAGCCGGTGGTCGTGCGGAATGCGGCGGGTGCGGGCGCCGTGATCGTCGGGTAGGTGGTGGCCACGCCGAGCGCCATCACGCTCCAGCCCGGGTAGGCCCCGACGCCGCTCTGCACGATGCCCGGCAGGGTCGGGGCAGCGGCGGTCAGGGCCACCTCGCCCTTGAGGTTGTTCAGTCCCGCGACGCCCAGTGAGCTGACGACGACCTCGCCGAAGTCGAGCCGGAAATAGGGCGAACTGGGCCAGCCCAGCCACGCGTTCTGGCTGGCGGTGTAGGGGAGCTCCGTCACCGGGTTGACCGTCTCGAGGATCAGCGCGGCGTCGGCGCTGTAGCGGTCCTGCCCGAGTCTCTTCACGGCCCAGACCCCGCCGCCGACGACGCGCCAGCCGACATCAGGGGCCAGGGCTGCAAAGGCGGCGAAGCTGTGCTCCAGGCGACGGTAGCTGCGGTTCATCTCCGGCCATGTACGGTGGTCCACGTGGTCGGCGACGGCCGCGAGAGGCCGCCCGCTGACGGCAGCCGCGAGCACGTCCATGATCGCGCCGGCGCGCGCTGCTCCGTCGCCAGACGCCGCTAGCCACTGCCAGCCGCCGGAACCCGAGGCGGCCGCCAGCGATGCGGCCTGGGCGGCGAGTCTGCGGCCCTGCAGGAGGTCGACCGGGCGCTGCGGCGCCGCGAGGAACGAGCCTGGCAGCAGCCCCAGCTGGACGGCGACCTGCAGGTAGCCCTCCTGGGCGGCCCACGCCGCGGCCACGGGGCTGTAGGCCCTGACGGCCATCGTCGCGGCTGAGAGCGCGCTGACGGGACGGTCCGGCGCAAAGAGCCCGGGTGCCACCCCCTGCGCGAGCCCGTCCGCCGCCGCCGTGATGATGGCGCGGTAGTCGGGGTCGCTGGGAGGGACGTCGCCGAACATGAACGGCGGGTCGCGCAAGAGGGGCACATGGAGTGCTGAGAGCAGCTGGCTGACGAACGCTCCCCGCGTCATCGGCGGCAAGGGTACCTTGCCTTGCGGCGTGCCGGCGCGCGCCGGCAGCGCCAGGGCAAGCGGAAGAAGCACGATGGCCAGCGCGGCGATGCCGCGCCAGGTCAGGCGGCGCAAATGCCTCATTGCCTGAGATTAGCACGACGGCCCGGGGGTGCGCGAGCGCGCCTGCCTCGGGCCGATGCGACTTGCAGTGCCTGCTGACGGTGGTAGTCTCTAGAGCAGGGGCTGTCCCTGGGGAGGGTACTGCGATGCTGCTGCGCTGGTTATTGAAGCTCATAGGTCTCGGCTTCCTGCTCGGAGCCGGCACGCACTGCGACATGGACCGCGACGAGGCCAAGGAGAAGGCCAAGGCATACCGCCGCCGTGCCGCGACGCGTCTCCACCGCCTTGCGGACCGGATCGCCGAGGCGGGCGAGGAGAGCGAGCGAGAGCCTGGTGCGTAGGCTGGTCGTCTGTGGATAGCCGACTGAGCCGTACGGCCGCCGTCCTGCGCCTTGCGCTGGGAGCGGCCGTGCGGGCGCTTTGGCTCACCCGCGTGCGCTACCGCTGGCTGGATGCCGAGCAGCGGATCCATGCGGAGCGCGACCTCTGGGCCGTGGAAGGGCGGCGCCTGCGCGAGGCCGCCGCGCGGCAGGGCGGCATGCTGATCAAGCTGGGCCAGTTCCTGTCGACGCGCGCCGATGTCCTGCCCGAGGAGTTCACGCGCGAGGTCGGGCAGCTGCAGGACGTCGTACCACCGGTTGGCTGGCTGCAGATCGACCAGGTGCTGCGCTCGGCCTATGGCGCGCGCTACCTACCGGACGTCTTCCAGACGGTCGAGCAGACCGCCGCGGCCGCGGCGTCGCTGGCGCAGGTCCACCACGCGCGGCTGTCCGACGGGCGCGCGGTGGCGGTGAAGGTGCTCCGGCCCGGCATCGAGCGCGCCGTGCGCATCGATCTCGACGCGGTTCGGATCGCCGTGTCCTGGATGGTGCGCCTGACGAGCTGGGGCAGGCGGTTCGACCTGCTTGCGATCTGGCGGGAACTGCGCGACACCACGGAACAGGAGCTCGACGTCTTCGGCGAGGCGGAGCGCAGCCGCCGCTTCGCCGACAACTTCAAGGACGACCCGATGGTCGGGGCGCCGGAGGTCATGCACGACCTGACGCGACCCGGCGTGCTGGTCATGGAGCTCGTGCAGGGCATCAAGCCCGACCAGCTCGAAGCCCTCGACGCGGCGGGCATCGACCGCCAGAAGCTTGCGCGGCGGCTGATCGAGAGCTACATGAAGCAGTGGCTCGTGGACGGCTTCTTCCATGCGGACCCGCATCCGGGCAACATCTTCGTCAAGCCCGACGGCGCCATCGTCTACATCGATTTCGGCATGATGGGCGAGATGCGGCCGGAGGACCAGACGGCCCTGCGCGAGCTGGTGCAGGGGGTGATCGTCCATGACCTCGACCGGGCGACGCGGGGGCTCGTGGACCTCGGGTTCGTACGACCGGGCGCAGATCTCGGCAAGCTGAGGCGCGCGTTCGGCTTCCTGCTGGACCGCATGCTGGGCACGACGTTCTTCCGGGCGAGCGGGCCGGAAGTGGAGGCGTTCGTCCGGGAGATCCGGGATTTCCTCTACGAACAGCCATTTCAGATCCCGGCGCGCTACACCTTCCTGGGCCGTGCGCTGGGCATCCTCTCGGGCATCGTCGCGCCGCTCGCGCCGGGGCAGAACTTCGTGCGGCTGCTGATCGACGGCGCCCGCCGCTACGCCGCCACCGCCACGGGGGGCACAGGTGCGCGCGACGTGCTGCGCGGCGCCCTGCGCCGCGTGCAGGAGCCGCTCCAGCAGGCCTTGCGGCTGCTCGCGAAGCTGGATCGCGACGACTACCGCATCCCGATCGACTTCGAGCCCTTGCGGCGGGAGATGCGGGCTGGCCAGGCTGCGCTGCGCGCCCTCACCTGGGTCACCTTGGGCGGCTTTGCCGCGCTCACGGCGGCGCTCGTCGGCGTTGCCATGCCAACCCTACGGGATGTCCTTGTGGCGCTTAGCGTAGTCTTCTTCGTCGGGGCGATCATCGCGCAGCGCAGGAGTTGACGGGGAGGTCGGTCGGGTGGCGGACCGCTCGCGGCGTCGCTGGTTCAAGGCTGCGCTGGCCGCCGCCCTGATCGCGGCCCTGGCGAGTGTCGGCTGGAGTTTCTACCTTGGATGGTCGCTGACGCACCTGCCGCGGGCGAAGATGCCGACGAATCCCCGCTACTGGGGCATGCCGTACCGGAGCGTACGCTTCCCGAGCGTCGTGGACCATCTGCGGATTCACGGCTGGTGGATCCCCGCGCCCCATGCCACCATGACGGTCGTGTTCTCTCACGGCTTCGGCTCGAACCGCGCCGACATCGGCGTCCCCGGCCTCCTGATGATGCGTGCGCTGCACCTCTGGGGCGCGAACATCCTCACCTTCGACTACCGTGCGGAGGGCAGGAGTCCCGGCAAGCTGATCTCGGTCGGGGAGTTCGAGGTGCGGGACCTGCTCGGGGCGGCGGATGCCGCGCGCAGCCGCTTCGCGCCGGGGCTGCCGGTGGCGGTGGTCGGGTACTCCATGGGTGCGAGCGTCGCCCTGCTGGCCGGCGAGCGTGACCCCCAGATCGCGGCGGTCGTGGCGGACAGTCCCTTCGCCGCCCTGACGCCGTACCTCGAGCACAACCTGCCCATCTGGACGGGTCTACCGGCCGTGCCGTTCAACTGGCTGCTGCTCCATGTCGCGGCGCCCCTGCTCGGCATCGCGCCCAACAGCGTGGATCCGCTCGCAGGCGTCAAGGCCCTGGGCCATCGCCCGGTGCTGCTGATCGCCGGCAAGGCGGACAAGACGATCCCCTACCGCAATTCGGTCACGCTCTACAGGACCCTCAAGGCGACGGACCCGCACGCGCGGCTCTGGCTCGTGCCAGGGGCGCACCACGTCGAGTCGTTCCAGCTCCGTCCGCTCACGTACCTTGCGTACCTTTACGCGACGCTGCACGAGGTGGACAAGGGCCTCATGCGGGTGCCGGACTACGGCCTCTGAACGCCCGGGACCCTAGAGGCGTGACCGGCGCCCCGACGCGGCCGGCGCGAGTGTCCACAGCCGGAGCCAGAGTGGGGCCGGCGATGCGAGGATCGCGACGCGATGCCCGTCCAAGGACGCGTACCCGACCTTCCCGCCGCGTGCGAGCTGCTGCGGAGAGACGAGGTGCAGCCTGAGGACGCCGCCTGAGGGCGTCGAGAGAGGGGCGGCGGTACGCAGCCTCTGGACGAATCCGCCCGGCCAGGCGACGCTGCCTGCCCTGCTGCCCGCGGGCAGGGTGTACCGGCGGGACCGGGCGAAGGCCCAGTCGAGCAGCCGTCGGGCGTCCCCAAAACGCGCGGCGTCGCTCGGCTCGCCCATGACGACCCCGACCACGGTCCCCGCGCGGCGGGCGGCGAAGAGCAGGACATAGCCGGCCGGCACAGTCTGGCCCGTCTTCACGCCGATGGCGCCTGGGTAGCTGCCCAGCAGCCGATTGAGGCTAAGCACCGACTGCCCTTGCGACAGTTCGGCCGTGGCGGTGCCCACGATGCCGGCAAGGGTCGCGTTGTCGAGGGCAGCCCAGCCAAGGCGCACCTCCCCGATTGGTGAGAGGCGGTCGAGCGGCGAGAGGCCGCTCGGGTCCGCGAGAGGCGGAAGGTCGAGCCGCAGCGTCGCCGCAATGGACTGCATGCGCCGCAGGAGGCCCTGCTCGCCGCCGGGAGACGCCTGGGCGAGGAGGTCTGCCGCGTCGTCGGCACTTGGCAGCAGCATGGCGACGAGAAGATCGCCTACGGTCAGCGTCTCTCCGGCGAAGAGCGGCAGCTCGCCGTGCCCCAGGCTCTGGCCTGCACGGGCGGCCGCGGCTTCGCCCGCGGTGACGACGACGCGCTGCGCGAGCGGCAGACCCTCCCGCAGTACGGCGAGGGCCGTCAGGACCTTGATGGTCGACGCGGCGGGGCGGAGCGTCGCGACGCTCCGCCCCGCGATCAGGTGCCCGTCGTACGAGACGGCAAAGGCCGGCGCCGCGACCCCCGGCAGGGGCGGCGGCACCGGCGTCTTGACCGTGACTGGACGGAGGCGGGGCAGGGGCGCCGGGACGACGGCGAGGGTGAAGCCGCCGCCGACCGCAAGCGCGAGGACCGTGGCGAGGAGGCGGCGTGTCTTCACGGGGCGTACACGGTGACCTCGGAGACGGAGCCGGGGGTGACGAGCTCGTTGGCCGCGCCGAGTGCCCGCGCCACGGCGAAGCCCGCCGCCGGCTGCCCGTTCGGGAAGACTACGGTGAGGCTGCTGCTGGGGCTCGTGGTGGAGGTCTGCGTCACAGGGAACCCTGCCTTCTGCAGCACCGCCGCCCAGGCGCCCGAACCTTCGACGGCCACCGGCACGTCCTTGGGCGACGGGAAGGTGGGCAGGCCCGTCCATGCACCCGTGCTGCCGTAGGGTCTCAGCACCTTGGTCACGTCCGCCGCGTTCAGCACGTCGTAGTCGGCGCCCTCGATCTGGTTCTCCGCGTTGATGCCGGGCAGCGGCATCGCGCTGAGCTGCATCGAGTCCGCGATCGAGCCGAGCGTCACGTGCTGCACGTGGCTGTGGGCGAGGGTCAGGCCGAGCGAGAGGAGCTGGCTGTTCGAGAGATTCGTCGCGACGTCCTTGCGCCACGTGGCGACCAGGGCCGGCAGGTGCAGGGCCGCGTCGACGGGGTTGTGCAGCAGCTTGTCCTTCAGGGCGAACAGGACCTGCGCCTCGGCGTCCATGCGCTGGAAGTCCGTGGTGCGGAAGCTGTTCGCGGTGTTCTGGCGGACGCGGATGTAGGCCAGGACCCATGGGCCCGAGAGGCAGTGCACACCGGGCTGGAAGTCCGCTCCGCTGTGCAGGGGGTCGTAGATCGTGGCGGGAATGTCGATATTGACGCAGCCCACGGCGTCGACGGCATCGATGAAGCCCTGAAAGTCCGTCGCGATGTAGGCCTTGACCGGCATGCCGGTGAAGTGGCTCACGACCTGCATCGCGAGCTCCGGGCCCTGCGCCGGACCCTCCTGCAGGCCGAGGAACAGCGTCTCCTTGATCTTCGGCACGGTGTCGCGCCACTGCGGCAGGGCGATCAGGAGGTCGCGCGGGATCGAGATCATCGTGACCTTGTGCCTCTGAGGGTCGATGTGCACCAGCATCAGGATGTCCGCCTGACCGCCGGACGTGCCGAGCGAGAGCGGCCCGGTCGCCTGCCGCGCGTTGTTGCCGATCAGCAGGATGTTGTACGGCACGTTCGTGGAGACCGCGGCGACGTGCCCGCCGGGGCTCGACGAGGAGGTGAACCAGCTCCTCAGGTACGCCCCTGCACCGATCAGCACGAGCACAATCACCACGAGCCATATGAACCGGGGCCGCAAACGCTTCTTCAAACCTTTACCTCCTGCGTTGAGGCTCGACGGCCTACGGGTGAACGCTTAGAATTTCTCTCAGTTTCCCGGGGGAGCTATCACCATGTTCACTCTGCGCCTGCCCGACACCGGACCCGATGACCAGGAACTCGCCTGCAACGCCGTGGCCAACACCCTCGCCTGCTCGCTCGACGAGGCCCTGCTGAGCCGCGTGGGAGAGTTCCACTGGGACGCAGCCACCGCTGAAGGTTCGGCCCCGCCTCTGCAGGCGATGCCGTCGAACCGGTATGACCGTGCCGCCCTGCACCTCTGGCACGAGGTCTTCGGACCGCGCGTCATCAAGATGCCGCGCGGCGAGGCGCAGACCTTGCTCGATCTTCTGGACGACTGCTACAAGGTCGCGAGCCGCCTGCACGGCGGCAAGCTGTGGCCGATGATGCAGGCGAGCATCTGGCGCGGCCTGCGCGATGAATTGCAGCATGACCTCCAGGCGGCCGCCAACTCCTAGTCGGAGGCTTCGAGCCAAGCGGCGCAGACGGCGCCGTAGCGCTGCCCCGACACATAGAGCGGCACCGAGAACAGGGTGGTGATCCTGCCGTCGTCGCGCAGGTACGTCCGCGCGAAGAGCGCCGGTCTGCGCTCGTCCAGGCGGATGCCCGCGCGTAGGAAGTCCTCCCGCCCAGCCGGGGTGCCGAGGCGCTCCGCGCCGGTCAGACCAACGCGCGATGCCGCGACGACGACGGGCTCATCGTAAATCCGCTTCAGCCGGCTGTGCAACCCGTCAAACTCCGGATCGCCCGTCCAGTCCGCCATGTTGTCGCTGTTGTGCGTGAAGCAGTACGCATTGAGGTCGGCGGCGATGACGAACAGATACCGCTGGGAGCGATCCTTGTAACGGTCCAGGATGCGCGCGGCATCCTTGTCCAGGAGTTCCGAATAGCGCGTTTCGTACTTTGGCGGCGTGAAACCGGCAAGCGGCACCCGATCAACGTTGAAGAGGCGCCCGAGCGAACGCACGCGCGCACCTGTGATCGGCTTGTACTCCATGTCGAGGGCGTCCTCGAGGCTCAGGCGCTCCGCAGCGATGGCGTCGTCGAACAGCTGCTCCAATTCGTGGGCGCAGGCCTCGAGGTCGCTGCAGACGGCGTCGACGAACGTGCCGGCGCGCACGCGCCCTAGCGCCCCGTAGGCAGCCTCCGCATCGGAGGCGAGCCGCTCCGCGGTTCTGCCGAGCGCGGTACTGGCGGAGCTCAGATCCTGCGTCTCGGACCGGACGGACTCCAGGCGGTGGGCGACATCCTGCAGCGCCGCCGTCTGCTCCTCGGTGCTTGCCGCGATCCGCTCGACGAGTTCCGAGAACCTGCCGAGGCCGCCGACCACCTGGCGCACCGCGGCGTCGGCGCGTTCGGTGCGTTCCGCGACCGACGCCGCCCGCTCGGCGGACCGCACCACCGCCGCCGACGTGTCCTGCAGCTCCTGCCCGACGGCCGAGAGCAGGCTCGCGATCTCCTTGGTGGAGTTCTGGGTGCGGTCCGCGAGGCGGCGCACCTCGTCCGCGACGACGCTGAAGCCGCGCCCGTGCTCGCCGGCGCGGGCCGCCTCGATGGCCGCGTTCAAGGAGAGCAGGTTGGTCTGCCGGGCGACGTCCGCGATCAAGCCGCTCATCTGGCCGATGCGCCCCACGGTGCGCGTCAGGTGCTCCATCAGTTCCTGGGCGGCCCGCACGTCGTCGGCGATCTGCCGGCTGTCCGCCGAGGCCTGGCCGAGAAGCTCGACGCCGACCGCAGACTCCCGTGTCACCGCCGTTCCGATCTCCGCCGCGGCGGAGGCGGACTGGGCGATCTCGAGGGCCGCGGCGCGCGACTGCGTGGTCATCTCGGCGGAGACTTCGGCGTCGCTCAGCACCTGCCGCGCGCCGGCCTCGACCTGTGCGATGTCCCGCGTGGTCCGGGCCGTGCGGATGGCGACCTTGGCCGTGTGTTCGGTGAGTCGCTCGACGACCAGGCGCACGTCCTCGAGCCAGCGGTTCACCCGTTCAGCGTCGGGCTGGGAGGGGTCAAGGCGAACGGTGAGATCCGGCTGCTCCTCGATCAGCTGGGCAAGGCGGATCAAGGGATCGGTCGTCGCCAAATGGACACCTTCTTCTGTTGCATGGTCAAAACCCCCAATTCGACACCCGACCGTGTCGAAACCTGCTCGCCTGCCGCCCGCGCGAGGGATTGCCCGAGCCCGGGGCGAACTCCGGAGAGCCGCAAGGAGGTGGCCGGAGCGGACGCGCAAGACATCGCGCAGGTTCTCCTGGCATGGTTCCGGCGGCATGGCCGCGACCTGCCGTGGCGGCGCGCGCCGCGCACGCCATACCGGGTGCTCGTGTCCGAGATGATGCTGCAGCAGACGCGCGCCGACGTGGTCGCCGGGCGCTTCGAGGCGTTTCTCCACCGTTACCCGGACTTTACCGCCCTGGCCCGCGCGCCGCTCGCCGACGTGCTGCGCGCCTGGGAGGGGCTTGGTTATTACCGGCGGGCCGAGGCGCTCTGGCGCGCGGCCGGCCTGATCGCGGCACGCGGCGGCATGCCGAGCGACCGCGAGGAGCTCCTCAGGCTGCCGGGCATCGGCCCCTACAGCGCGAGCGCCGTCCGCAGCTTCGCCTTCTCGCTGCCCGATGCGGCGCTCGACGCGAATCTTCGCCGCGTCGCCCTGCGGCTCTTGGGCGATCCCGCGGACCCCGGCAAGGCGGGCGGACAGGCGGTCGCGCGGGCGCTCCTGCAGGACGTCCTGGCCGCCGGGCCGGCCGACACGCTGAGCGACGCCCTGATGGACCTGGGCGCGACGGTCTGCACGGCGCGCCGGCCGCGCTGCGATGCATGCCCCTTCGCGGATGCGTGCGCTGCCTACCGCAGCGGCGCGCCGGAGGCGATCGGGCGTCCCGCGGCGCGCCCCGCGCGCCGCGAACTGCGCATCGTCGTCCTGCGCGTGGAATCCGAGGCGGGAATGCTCTGGCGGCCCCGGCCGGGGCGCGGCCTGCTCGCGGGCCTCTGGGAACCGCCCCACGCCCTCGGCAGCGAGGAGCCCGACGAGGCGGCGATTGCCGCCGTCCTCGAGGAGTGGGGCATCGCAGGTGCACGCGATAGCGGCGAGCGCTGGCCCATGGCGCATGCCTTCACCCATCAGATCTGGACGGGCGAGGTGCGGCGCCTGAGGGCGTCGCCCGCACCGCCGAAGCCGCCTGCGCGCTGGCTCGACGCGCAGGGGCTGGCCGCGGTCGCCCTGCCGCGCGCCTTTCGTGCCGTGCTGACGCAGAGGTGGTGAGGCCGATGGAGATCGGGGAGTTCGGACGGTGGGCGGTGGCCTGGGCCGAGGAGCACGGCGGGCTCTGGTCCGTGCAGGAGAACTTGGTGCGCCTGACCGAAGAGGTGGGCGAAGTGGCGCGCCACGTCAACGCGCAGGGCGGCCGCAAACGGCTCCCGCCGGCGGGCGAGCCGGCGGCGGCCGAGATCGGTGACGCGCTCTTCGTGCTTGCGCTTCTCGCGCACCAGCTCGGCACGAGTCTCGATGCCGCCGCGGGCGAGGTCCTGCGCAAGCAGGCACGGCGCGGCGAGCGGTTGGAGGACGGGGGGATCCGGCATGAGGGATGACGCGCAGTCCTTCGCCCACTTGGAGATCGCCTGGCGGCCCGGGGAAGCCCTGCGCAGCGAGTGCGTGCTCGGGCGCTTCCTGGCGGCCGAGGGGCTGCCCGACGTCGCGGCGCTCGCCGACCGGGCGGCGCAGGATCCGGCGTGGTTCTGGGACGCCTCCGTGAAGAGCCTCGGCATCGCGTTCCAGACGCCGTACAGCCAGGTGCTGGACCTAAGCCGGGGACCCGAGTTCCCCCAGTGGTTCCGCGGTGGGCACTTCAATGTCGCCCACGCGGGCATCGATGTGCATGCAGAGGGAGAGCTGGCCGGCGCGACCGCCCTCGACTGGGAGGGCGAGGACGGCGCGACCCGCCGCATGAGCTTCCGGGAGCTGCAGGCCGCCGTCGACGAGATCGCCCTCGGCCTGCAGCGCATCGGTCTCGGGCAGGGAGACGCGATCGGCGTCTACATGCCGATGCTGCCGGAGACGATGATCATCGCGTACGCCGCTGCGAAGATCGGTGCCATCCTGGTGCCGACATTCTCCGGATACGGTGCCGAGGCGGTGGCGACCCGCCTGCGCGACGCCGGCGCGAGGCTCCTGGTGACGGCGGACGGGTTCTGGCGCCGCGGCCGCCACGTGGCGATGAAGGAGACGGCCGACGAGGCGGCGCGGCTCGCGCCAAGCGTCGAGCACGTCGCGGTGGTGCGCCGCCTCGGCCGCGATGTGCCCTGGCAGGCAGGGCGCGACATCGACTGGTCCGAGCTCGCGCGGCTGGGGCAGGGCGGCGCCGCTACTCCGCTTCTGGACCCGGAGACCACGCTGATGATCATCTACACGTCGGGCACCACCGGCCGCCCGAAGGGTGCGGTCCACGCGCACTGCGGCTTTCCCGTGAAGGCCGCGCAGGACCTCGGCCACGCCTTCGACGTGCGACCGGGCGACCTGCTCTTCTGGTACACCGACATGGGCTGGATGATGGGTCCCTGGGCGATCTACGGCGCCCCGCTGCTCGGCGCGGGCGTGATGCTCTACGAAGGCACGCCGGACTATCCGGGGCCGGACCGCCTCTGGCAGGTCATCGCGCGGCACGGCGTGACGCACTTCGGCATCTCGCCCACGGCGGTGCGCAGCCTGATGCCGCACGGCGAGGAGCCGGTGCGGCGCTGGCCGATGCCGTCGCTCCGCGTGCTCGGCTCATCCGGCGAGCCCTGGAATCCCGATCCCTGGCGCTGGTTCTTCGAGGTGGTCGGGCGCGGCAACCTGCCCATCATCAACTATTCGGGCGGCACCGAGATCTCCGGCGGCATTGTCGGGTGCTTTCCCACCGAGCCGATCAAGCCGTGCTCGTTCCGCGGCCCGATCCCCGGCATCTCGGCGGACGTCGTCGACGAGCAGGGCCGCAGCGTGCGCGGCGAGGTGGGCGAGCTCGTCCTGCGGTCGGTCTGGCCGGGTATGACGCGGGGATTCTGGCGCGATCGGGAGCGTTATCTCGACACCTACTACGGCCGGATCCCTGGCGTGTGGTACCACGGCGACTGGGCCTATGTCGACGACGATGGCTTCTGGTATATCCTGGGCAGGTCGGACGACACGATCAAGGTGGCCGGGAAGCGGGTCGGGCCGGCGGAAGTGGAGTCGGCTCTGGTGGGACACCCCGACGTCAGGGAGGCGGCTGCGGTCGGGTTGCCGGACCCGCTCAAGGGCGAGACGATCGCCTGCTTCTGCGTGCTGCGGCCTGGGGCTGCGCCTGGAGGCGATTTGGCCGATGCGCTGCGGGCCCAGGTTGTCGCCGTGCTCGGGAAGTCTCTGCGCCCCGGCACGGTCGTCTTCGTCGACGAGCTGCCGCGCACACGCAATGGCAAGATCCTCAGGCGCCTGGCACGCCAGGCGTATCTGGGCCAGCCGCTCGGAGACCAGAGTGCGCTCGAGAATCCTGCCGCCCTCGACGCCTTGCGCGCGGCCGGCGGCGCAGAGCGCAACGCCCCTGCCAAAGACAAGGGATAACGTCCATCTGGCCCGTGGCACGGGCAAGTAGGCCATGCAACGATGCGTCGTACGCTTGGCAAACAGTGGGGCCACTCGCCAATGTAAAGACCATTTGCCACAACGCAAACTCGTCGTGTAGGCAAACGATCTTGTCGGGGAGTGGCCTCATGCATCGCGTTTCGCATACGGCAAAGATGGTGGTTGCCACCGCAGGCGTTGCGTCTCTCATGGTCCTTGTGGCCGGATGTGGTCAGCAGACGGCCGCGGGTGCGGCCCATGCGGCCACGCCGGTCAAGTATCACTTCTACGAGACCGTGCTCACCGGCGGCATGACCGGCAAGCCGGGATGGCCGAAGTTCACGCCAGGCGACTTCACCCTGCCTGCAGGCGCCGACGTGACGGTGACGATCACGAGCTTCGACGATGGCGCGGCAGCGGTTCCGGCGCAGTACGGCAAGGTGTCTGGCACCGTCGGCGGCGTCGAGACCGTCAACGGGCAGAGCGAGGCGCAGGTGCCGGTTGCGCAGGTGGCCCACACCTTCACGATCAGCGCGCTGAACCTCAATGTGCCGATTCCCGTCGCGGCGTCGACGCAGAACCCGACGGTCGTCACGTTCGCGTTCCACACGCCGAAGAGCGGCGTCGACGCGTGGCAGTGCTACGCGCCGTGCGGCAGCGGCGGCTCGGGCTGGGGCGGACCGATGGCCACCGACGGCTACATGACCGGCAAGGTGACCTTCTCGGACAACTGAGCGCAGCCGCGAGGGCCCGGTCGGCGTCAGTCGAGCGGGCCGTTCGCTTTTTGCAGGGTGCGATACGCCCTGTCGCGCTGACGCCGAAAGGTCGTGGGCGAAGGGGGCAAATGGCCCAGGCAACGTCAGCATGGGTAAGGTTGCGATCGCCGGACAGACCACGGAGTTTCGGTGCCTTTGCCCATCTAGTAAAACCGCACGGCCTGCAACAATGAGGCCGTCAGGGAAATCTTTTGAGGGGGAGCAGATCCAACATGATGCACCTGAAGGGTGGTCGCCTCGCTGGCGCAGCGGCGATCGTCGGAGTGGCGAGTCTTCTGATCGCGGGCTGCGGACAGCAGCAGGCAGCAGGCACCGCCTCGGCCGCGGGCAGCACGTCGTCGTCCACGACGTCCTCGCAGTCCTCATCGACGCCCGCGCCGCAGACGGTCTCGTACTCCTGGTCGGTCGTGAACGGCGGCAACCCGCAGCACTCCGCTTGGCCGTTCTTCTCGGAGGACGGCAAGAACCCGATGCCGGCCACCGTCACGCTGCCGGCCAACGCCACCGTGACGCTGACGATCAAGACCTATGACGACGGGGGCGGCACGGTCCCGGCGGCGTACGCCAAGGTCACGGGCACGACCGGCAACGTCGAGACGGTCAACGGCAAGCAGGAGAGCTCCTTCAAGGCCAGCGGCGTGATCGCCCACACGTTCACGGTCTCGGGCCTGGGTCTCAACATCCCGCTGGTCGCGGCCACCGACCAGGGCAGCACCGTGGTCCCGTCGGTGACGGTCGTGACCTTCAAGACGCCAGCCAAGGCCGGGACCTACAGCTGGCAGTGCTACCAGCCCTGTGGCACCGGCAGCGCCGGCTGGGGCGGCCCGATGGTCACGCCGGGCTGGATGATGGGAAGCCTCCAGATCCAGTAGGGAAGCAGCGCGAAGCGCGGAGCGGCGATGGCCGCCCCGCGCTTTCTGCATGTGCGCCCGGCATGTGCGCCGACGTGGCGGCGGGTGGCTGGGGCAGCACGAGCCCGCCAGCCAGAGGCAAGGTGTCCGCCGCGAAGGGGATCCGGAGGATGGGCAGCACTGCGGCCCAAGGCACACGAAGCCCATCGAGGCTACGCCGCTCGGGTACGTGGATAACGCGGCGAAACCCGAGGCTGGCAAGGGGCGGTGCAGCAGAGAGGAGGGGAGCTCGGCGCTCCCCTCCTACCCGATCTTCGGCACGGGCCGCGTGCGGCGATCCTCGCGTCAGCCGAAGAGGCGCAGCCGTCTAAGCCCCGATCGCAGCACCACGCCGCCGCTCAGGAGGGTGCACAGCCCGAGCAGCGAGAACGTCGCCGGGATGCCGAAGCTCTGCGCCAGGACGCCGGCCAATGCCCCGCCAGCCGGCAGGGGGAGGTTGACGACGAGCGACTGCAGCGCGCTGACCCGGCCGTACACCGCACTCGCGATCTGACGCTGCGACAGCGTGGCCATGACGATCGAGACCGGGGCGACGGCGCCGTCGAGCAGGCCGACCGCCACGACAGCCGGCCAGACGCCGTGGACGAAGCCGAGCAGGGCCATGCCCATGCCGGACAGGCCGAGCGTCGCGACCAGCAGGTGGTCGATGCGCAGGCGCTCCGCGAGGTAGGGGCCGACGATACCCAGAGCGACGGGCACCAGGCCGGCCGCCATGCCGACAAGCCCGACCTCGGAGGCGTCCCAGTGCAGGCTGGCGCGGAAGAAGAAGACCTCGAGCGCATAGACGCCGCCCCACGTGAAGTTCCAGAAGGCGAAGACGAGCGTGACGTGCAGCACGCTCGGAGCGCGCCGCAGGGCCGCCCAGGCCGGCCTCAGGACGGCGCCTGCCGTCGCTGCGGAGCGATCCGGGGCGGTGTGGGGCAGAAACAGCGCAGGCACCAGCACGAAGACATAGGAGGCCGCGTTGATGGCGAGCGCCGCCGCGATGCCGAGATCGCTGATGGTCGGACCGGCAAGGCCGGGCGACACGTACCAGGCGACCGTGAAGATGATGGCGGAGAGCGCGTTCACGGACACGCGCGCCCGCTCCGGCGTCGCGCGGCGCAGGAGCACGTTCTGGGCGTTGTAGGCAACCATGCCGAGGCCTGTCGCCAGCATCGCGGAGGCGTAGATCAACCAGAGGCCGAGGTGGCCGGAGAGGAACAGGGAAAGCGTCGCCAGCGTGACCGCGATCTGCGCGAGACTCGCGCCGGCGATCACGCGGCGCGCATCGCTGCGGTCCGCGATGGCGCCGAGCCAGGGCAGCAGCAGCCCAGGCAGGAACTGCACGGCCGCGAGGGTGCCGAGCGCCTCGGGCGTTCCTTTCAGGTTGTACACGAGCCACGGCAGGACGAGGCGGAAGAACCCCTGCCCGACGTCGGACGCGAAGGTGCCGTAGAGGAAGAGGACCACTGGCCGCGGGCAGAGCTGCAGGGCCCGCCATCCGCCGACGGGGCGCAGCTCGCCGCCGTCGTCCGGTCGATCGTGCATAGGGCCAATACCACCAAGCGCTCAGGCAGACTGCCGACGGGAGACTGCCTTCGCTGCGCAGGCCTAAAGACCTGTCGGCGGCGTCCTGCCCCGCAGGCGGGGCTCAAGGCCGTACGCTGCGAGCTGGCCGACGGCGTAGCCCAGGGTGATCGTGGCCGGCAGCAGCCACGGACCGAGACCGATGGTGAGGAAGGCGAGCAGCAGCGCGAGGCCGATGCCGCCGGTCCAGAGGCCGCGCCGCAGCCAGCGCAGGCGCTCGCCCGCGGAAAGCGGCGGCCGGGGCGGCTCGAACTGCAGCAGTCCCAGGTGCACCAGGCCGACAAAGAGCGGGATGAGCCCGACGATCAGCCAGGGGCCGAAGCCGATCGGCAGGAGGCCGAGCGTGATGCCGAGGCCGATACCGGTCGTGTTCAGCGAGATCGCCAGAGGGTGCGGCGGCACGGCGGGAGGGTAGGCGTAGGGTGCCTGCGGCGGCGGGTAGGGATAGGGCCCAGGCGCGGGCGGCGGCACGAGGTGCTGTCCCGAGAGGTACGCCATGCGCTCCTTGTGCCGGAAGTAGAGCACGGCGATGATGATCGCCGCGATGGCGGCGAAGAGCACGAGCGGAACCAGCACTCCGATGAACGCGATGCCGATCGGGTTCGAAGGAACGACGTTCATGACTCTTCCCCTCTACTGCGGCGAGATGCTGACGGTGCCGGTGCCGTCGTCGACCGTCAGGGTGCCCGAAGGCCCCTGGCCGACGGTTCCGGAGTGGACGCCGTTCGAGCCTCCCGAGAGGCCCGGGAACCCGGAGTTCATGACGCCCATGTGCGCCGTGGCCTGGACGCGCAGCGTGCCGCGGGGAGCGATCGCGAGCGACGCGGTGCCGGTGCCGACCGTGAAGGAGGAACTGAGGCCCGGGTCGCCCTGGTACGTGAGTGAGCCCGTGCCGACCTGCACGCTCAGCGGACCGTCGCAGCGCAGGACCTGGGCATTGACGAGACCGGTCACGACATCGGCGGTGAGCTGACCCTTGAAATCGTGCAGCCGGAGCGCTCCGGTGGTGACGTCGGCGGTGAGGCTGCGGTAGCTGCCGGCGATGTCCGACGCGCCGGTCGTCACCGACACGCTCGCGTCCAGGCCCGACGGCAGCCGCACCTGAAGCTTGTCCGGCATGCCGCCGAAGGTCCACTGCAAGGGCGTCGCCGGTGTGAAGGTCAGGGTCAGGACGCCGCCCTCGACGCTGCTCTGCAGCACCCCGTGCCGCGGTCCGGTGGCCGACCACTGCCAGGATACATCGCTTGCGGGCGCGGCGGTCAGCTGCACGTCGCCCACGGTCGGGGCCTGCACCACGACCTCGCGGACCCCCTTGGCCGACAGGCTGCCCGAGCCCCGGTAGACATGGCCTGGCTGGCCGGCGGCAATCCGCGGCCAATTCAAGATGACGGTGCGCGGAAACCTGAGGGAGATCCCCTGGCGCAGGGCCAGAAGCAGGATCACCAGCGTGGCGAGAGCCAGGACGAAGGCTGCGATGCCGATCGGTCGGCGCACGGCGCATTCACTTCCCTTTGCCCGCTAGACCGCCCGCGGCCCTCCTTGGTTTCACGGGCGAAGGCATCGGGCGGCAACTGGCGAAACCAAGACCTGCCTGCGGCGGTCATGCGTTGTAGGGACGGAGGTGTGGCCGTTGGACGCGCGGCAGGCGGCGCTGGTCGCGCGGGCCCGCAGTGGCGACGCGAAGGCCTTCGAGGAACTGGTGCGGCCGCTCTGGCCGCGCGCCTATCGCCTTGCGTTGCACTTCCTTCAGGATCCCGGCCTCTCGGAGGACATCGCCCAGGAGGCGCTGACGCGCGCCTGGCTGCGCATGGGTCAGCTGAGGGACGAGGCCGCGTTTGCCGGGTGGCTTCTGCGCATCGTCGCGAACCTGGCGCGCAACGCCCTGGGCAGGGCGCGCGAGACGCCGGTCGAGCATCTGCCCGAGTCGTCAGCCGCCGCACCCGCGCCGGAAGCGGGCATCCTGGAGCGCGAGCAGCACGCGCGGCTCGTGGAGGCCCTCGCGGCCCTGCGCCCGCCGGAGCGCCTGGCGGTCGAGCTCGTGCTCCGCGATGAACTCACCTACCGCGAGGCATCAGGTATCCTCGGCATCCCGACGGGCAGCGTCAAGACGCTCGTGCATAGGGCGCGGGCGAAACTGCAAAGGGTCCTCGCCGCCGATCGGCCCAGCGTGGAAGGAGGTGCCCTCCATGTCGTCGGAGATGTCCGATAGGGAACTCGGCCTCGTGCTGCGCAGCCTGAGGGAGGCGCCCGTGCCCCCCATGCCGCCGCTCAGCCTGCCGCCCAGACCCGCCGCCGCGCCGCCGCTGCCCGCGTGGATCCTCTGGTGCGTCGGCGTGTGTGCGGCCCTGACACTCGTGGTGGGCGGCAGCCTGGCGTGGTGGCTTCTGCACGGCGGGCTCGGCGTCGCGATCGGAGAGCTGGCAGCACTTTCGGCGCAAGGCGCTCCAACATTGATGCGCGGCCTCGGCTTCACGGACGCCGTGCTGGCAGGCGCGCTGATCGCGCTGATGCTGTCGCCGCTGACGGTAGCCCTGGTGCCGCGCAGCCGCTGATCGGGAGGAAATCGGCGGGCAAGCGCGAAACGTCAGGCCCGAACATCTCAGCAGAGGGAGAGCGCGATGGGCAAGAAGAAGTTCGAACGTACGAAGCCACACGTGAACGTGGGGACGATCGGGCACATCGACCACGGGAAGACGACGTTGACGGCGGCGATCACGCGGGTGCTGTCGGCGTCG
>Ga0080006_1190485_pt1 | contig 31503 bp, 27 predicted proteins | sample RS3BMetagenome_FD_69209 | JGI IMG/M metagenome (GOLD analysis project Ga0080006, IMG submission 69209) | Ferric oxide microbial mat and aquatic microbial communities from Rainbow Spring, Yellowstone National Park, USA - RS3B (SPADES... ...
CGGTGGGCGAGCAGAGCGTGATGCTCCATCTTCACCAGCGACTTCGCCGCTCCCGTAGGGGCGTGATTCATCACGCCCCCGGAACGTTCTCGCCATCCGCGCGGCTCCCATCCGCGCGGCTCCCATCCGCGCAGGGCGGCGGGTGAGCAGGGCGTGATGAATCACGCCCCTACGACATGAGGCCATTGCCGATTTTGTTAAAAAAATTCATTATCGCGTCCTACAGAATTGCTGATTTTATTTTGTTCATGTTCATCATTACGCATTTACAGTGGCAGCTAACGCCTCTTGCTGATCCAGCACACGCTGAACCGAAGCCAGCACACGCACAACTTCCAGGCCCACCTCTCCGTTTGCCCGTGGCTGTTTACCGGTGCGAATTCCCGTCACAAAATCTTCACACTCCAGGCGTAGTGGCTCGATCCAGTCAATGTGAGGAATAGTAATTGCTCCATAGCGGTAGGAAATGACCGGGTCGGCATGTACATCAGCACCTTTGTTGTAGATCTTGATCATTTCCGCCGGATTGGTGTCATCGTAGACCACCATCTTCTTATCACCGATGACCGTGACGCGGCGAATCTTGCAGGGATGTAACCAGCTCACGTGAATATGCGCCCTCAAGCCACCATCGAAGCCGAGGTCGAGATGGGCAATATCATGGATACCGGGTTGCAGGTGGGCATGGGCCTGCACACTCACCTGGGTCGGCGTCTTATCAAAGATATAGCGTAAGATCGAGATATCGTGCGGAGCCAGATCCCAGATCACATTAATGTCCTGCCGAAACAGGCCCAGGTTGACGCGCTCAGCCTCGACGCAATAGATGCGGCCCAGTTCGCCGCTCTGTACCAGGCGACGCAGTTCATTGACTCCTGGGTTGTACTCGAAGGTATGACCCACCATCAGGATGCGGTTGCGTTCACGGGCCAGCGCCACCAGTTCTTCCGCTTCCTCTACACTGGCCGTGAGCGGCTTCTCCACCAGTACATGTTTATCATGCAAGAGTGCCTCGCGGGCCAGTGCATAATGCGTGCGCACAGGCGTCACAATCACGACGCCATCGACATTAGAACGTAACACATCAGAGAGATTAGTGGTGGTCTGGATGCCATTACCATTCTGATTGGTGCCAATCGAGGCCAGACGACGGGCATCCAGATCAGCTACCATAGTGACCGCACTATGCGGCAAACTATCCAGGTTGCGGGCAATCTTCGGCCCCCAGTAGCCCCATCCCACAATCCCAAAACGTACATCGTCCATCAGTGTTCCCTTTTCCTTCTGACCGTGCTATTCATTCATATCCTTGCCGCGCGTGGGGCCGCGTGGCGTTTAACAGCATCAATGACCAGTTGTATCTGCTCCTGCGTCAGTTCTGGATACATCGGTAGGGAAACAATGTGTTTGGCTGCTCGCTCGGTCACGGGCAGCATACCGACTCGATAGCCATAAGGCGCACAGGCAGGCTGGAGATGAATGGGCACGGGATAATGCACATTGGTACCGATGCCTTCGGCTTCCAGCGCCTGGCGGAATGCATCACGCTCCTGCACCTGCACGACATAGTAACAATACACATGGGTACTCCATGAGCGCACCACTGGCAGAGCCTCAACCACATCGCACAGTTGTTCGTTGTAGGTTTGTGCGTGCGCCTGGCGGGCCGTGTTCCACTGCTCCAGATATGGCAACTTAATGGCAAGCACGGCAGCCTGCATCTCATCCAGGCGTGCATTAACACCCATAACCTCGTGATGATAGCGCACCCGCGAACCATGATCACGGATCATGCGCATGCGCTCGGCCAGCGCGGGATCATTGGTAGTGCAGATGCCAGCTTCGCCAAATGCCCCCAGGTTTTTGCTGAAGTAGAGGCTAAAACAGCCAATATCGCCGATGCCGCCCACACGTTGCCCCAGATAGGTCGCTCCATGCGCCTGAGAGGCATCTTCAATGACCCGCAAGCCATAACGGCGTGCAAACTCCAGTACTGGCTGCATTTCGACTGCGTGCCCATAGAGATGCACCGGTAAGACCGCCCGTGTGCGCGGCGTCACGACCTCCTCTAATTGACGCCAATCCATCAGATAGGTTTCCGGGTCCACATCCACAAACACTGGCCTGGCTCCCACCATTGCGATAGCTTCAACCGTAGCGATAAAAGTGTTAGATACGGTGATGACTTCATCACCTGGCCCGATCTCGCAGGCCCGTAAGGCCAGCATCAGAGCGTCCGTTCCCGATGACACGCCGACACCCTCGCGGCAACCACAGTAGTCGGCAAAGCCCCGCTCAAAAGCCTGCACATATGGCCCCAGGAAAAGCTGCATACCGTCCAGTATCTGTTCAAAAGCCGCCATAATCTCTGGCTTCAAAGCCAGATATTGCGCACGTAAATCTACTAACGGAACACGCAATGCGCTTACCACAAACTCAGTCCTTTCTATTCAAGGCATATCCTTCCTCACCCTCGTTCACTTCTTCTCCCACCAATGAATAGCCCGTTACTTATCATCATAGTGGTCACAAGTAGCTACCCGATAATAGAACAGGTAGAGATCAGGTTAAACTTGCGGTTCTTAGTATAGATAGCGTAACCACAATAAGACGAACGAGAGGGATTAAGAGGAATAGCCTGGTCATGAGAAGAGATCGACCCCCTCTCCATTTTATCAACCGAAAAGGTATGTTTTTAACCATCTCTCCATAGAAAAACCCACCACATATACACCTTACTCAGGTATGCTTAAGAATAGCAGTCTTAGGGAAAACACTACTCTAAAAAATCTGTTCTTGGGGGGAGATAATACGATGTCAGTTCAGACGGCATCTGCTCAGACGGCGCTTGCCCAAAGCATTCAAATTAACTCTTCATACCTGCGCCTTAAAAGAGGGGTTGATATCGTCTTCACCTTATTGATCGCACCTTTCGTCATCCTGGTTGGTCTTATTATCGCGCTCTGCATTAAGCTGGACTCCGATGGGCCAGTCTTTTTTCGTCAAAAGCGTGTTGGGCAAAACGGTGTTGAATTCTATATGCTCAAATTCCGATCTATGTATGTGAATAACGACGAATCTATCCACAGCAAACGTGTCAAAGAGATGATGAAGACCTCAGAAGTGCTGACGAAAGATAAGCACGACAAACGCATCACTCGCGTCGGACGTTTCATTCGCAAAACCAGCCTGGATGAACTGCCTCAGTTCTGGAATGTGCTGCGTGGTGAAATGACGCTGGTCGGGCCACGTCCGCCGCTACCTTATGAGGTAGAGGAATATACACCGCGCGATTGGCTCCGACTCGTCGGTAAGCCTGGACTGACCGGCACCTGGCAGGTCTACGGGCGCTCGCGTGTCAATTTCCAGAACATGGTCGATATGGATATCGAGTACCTCAACACACAATCATTCTGGCTCGACCTCAAACTGATTATCCTGACCGTCCCGGTCATGCTCCTGGGGGTGGGGGGAGCATAACCAGAGCCTCCCCAGGGCGAGCAAGCAAGCAAGCAAGGCGACCGTAAAGAAACGCCATTACAATGATATGATAATACTTACTCATTATCATAGTAGGGGTGTTCCCTTACGGTCGCCTTGCCTTGTGGTCGCTTTGTGTACTCGCCGATCTGCTTTCAGGGCGCGATGATGAACTTTTGCTAGCGATATCGGTCATGCGTAAGGGCGTGATTGATCACGCCCTTACGAAACAAAATAGCGTTCTGGGCTTTTACCATATCGCCAACTAGAGTGAAACGACCCGCAAAGAACGGACTGGCTCACGCATCTCCTGCTCTTCTTGTTCCTCCTCTACACTGGCTCTAATCATGGTATAGCCAACACCCGGCACCGTGATAATATAGCGCGGATTACCCGGATCAGGCTCAATCTTCTGGCGCAGGTGCCGAATATGGGCCTTTATCAGGCCAGCATCTCCCTCGCCATCATAGCCCCAGACGTAAGTTACGATCTGACCCGTTGTACATACATCATTGGCATTTAGAGCCAGCAGGTGCAGCAGCTTGCTTTCGGTCGGGGTCAGACGCTGGGTCTTACCATTGACAGTGACCTCATTATGTAAAGAATCAACGCGGATTGGCCCAACGTTGACTATTGAGGAAGGCCGACACTCCAATGTCGAGCGCGAACGGCGGCTAACGGCACGAATACGTGCCAGCAACTGAGATGGGAAAAAAGGCTTCCGCAAATAGTCATCCGCGCCCGCTTCCAGGCAACGTACCTCGTCCTGCGCATCACCATTCGTCATAATCAATATGAGCGCGTCATGATGACAACGCAGTTCGCGGCTGAGAGCCAGCATATCAACCTCTTTGAGCATGGTATCCATAATCACCAGGTCGGGACGTTGCTCCAACCATTCACTTCTTGCCCGCTCTACTGTATAGGCTCTACGCACTTCATAGCCCAGTGTCTTTAGCCACCCTGTCAGCATTTCAACCAGATCACGGTCACTATCAATAACCAGTAATTTCATTGGCTCTCCTCTCTAAATAGGGCGGTCCAGAGTGTGACATTTTATAGGATAACCGCAATCCACCGCTCCTCCTCTGGCAACACACGAATCCAATGTTTTCATATACCCACCCACATATTCCCCCCCAATAAGCTCTACCGGTGAAAGGCACAAAGAAGACATAATCACCGGTATGCGTGTGACAATTTTACTGTCCCCCTGTACTGCATTCAGTGTATGTAACGAAAAAGGCGCGAAAAAAGTCGCCAAAACACTTACAATAGATCACCAAAACGATTTAGATCGCAGCATAACATATATAAATGCCACATAACTAAAACTACCTATCTACGAATGATTGTGCGTCGATAGGTTCGTCTACTACTTCCCCCTGATAGACTTTCCACTTAGTTCAAACTCATCATAGCAGATATGCAATGGATGGGATAGCCACTCACATAAGTTTAGTACCTTTGAGCTACCTTCCGTCCTGAATATACTATAGACAACTTTTGGCGAAATTTCAATACGCTTTTCTGGTATTTTTCCACAAATTGCTTCAACGTGTCGTCATTTGTACAACGGTTGCTACTTTTGTTGCAGCTTGTAATTGTGGCATATGGCCTGTCTCCAACATAATCAGGCGCGAATGGGGAATGCCTTTGTGAAAATCGTAAGCGCAGAACAACGGGAACACGCCATCACGTTTGCCCCAGATGATGGTCGTCGGGGCCTTGACCTGGGCCAGCACGCTATCTAGCTCTTCATCCGGCTCATAGCCGTGAATAAAGTTATGATAGGCGGGCCGCAGCGACACCCGTACAACCTCGTCGAGGATGAAATTGGGAATAGGTAGATGATAGCCCAGAATGCGATCCAGGGAGAGTTGCGCGCTAAAACGGTCAGGGGCATAGGGCGGACGGAACGGTTCACGCCACAAACCGGCGCTATTGAGCAGATAAAGATGCTGAACACGCTCAGGATAGCTGGCCGCGAACTGTGTGGCGATCCATCCGCCCAGGGAGTTTCCCAGCAAGATGACACGTGGATAGCCGAGCGTATCCAAAAAGCGTTTTAAGTAAAGGACATGAGCACGGATATTGACCCCCTCCGGGGCCAGCGGTGTGCGGCCAAAACCCGGCAGATCGAGCGCATACACCAGGTACTCGCGGCTGAGAGCCAGAAGTAAGCTCGTCCAGACTTCGGCTGAGTTGCCTATTCCATGTATTAGAATGAGTGGAGAACCACGCCGACCTGCGCAATAATAGTGCATTAGCACCCCTTGCAGGTCACAGCTATACTCACGCACGCCTCTCAACAGTAACCATCGACGCAACAGCGCATTGGTGGTTTCCAGTGGCTGACGATAGAAGCGAACAGAGATGAACGCGGTTCCCCCCAACAACCCCAGGCCAGCTAACGCGGACAAGAGCCACGAACCATAACGGCGCGCCAGAGTACTTCTCATCACTCCATGCCTCTTCATAACGGGCAAGAGCGAGCCGGAAGACCAGCTTTATATGCCCATTGTGACTAACAGACCGATACCAATGCCGAGTAAGCCACCGACAAAGACCTGAATGGGCGTATGGCCGATCAACTCTCGTAAGCGTTTTTCCGCGATTGGATGTCCTTGAAACGCCTCATCGATCATCTGATTCAGAATACGCGCCTGGATGCTCACCGCGCGCCTCACCCCTGCCGCGTCATACATGACTATGCTGGCCAGCACAACCGCGATGGCAAACGAGGAAGAACCGAGGCCATTCATGCGCCCCGTCGCCGTCGCCAGGCCCGTGACCAGCGCGGAATGGGAACTAGGCATGCCACCGGAAGAGACGATGCGGCTCGGTATAAGCTTACGCTGCTGAATTAATTCCAGAATCACCTTGCTCAACTGTGCAACAGCCCACGAGAGTAGGGCCGCGATCAGAATACGGTTATCAAACAGTCCATTCTGCAGCATAGAGTTCTGCCGCCTCCCTTATTCGACCTCGAAAGGCTGTGTGGTCACACTGCCATCAGGGTTAATACGCAGTTGCTCTACTGTTAGCTCTGCTTTCTGCAGCAGGTCGTGACAATACTGCGCCAGCTTCACTCCATCCTCATAGCATTGAAGGGCGCGTTCAAGGGGTAACTGTCCATTCTGCAGAGCGGCTACCGTAGCCTCTAATTGGGCAAAAGCCTCTTCAAACGTGAGCGGCTCCATCTTCCTTCTTTTCCTTCACGATTTTCGTAAGGGCGTGATTTATCACGCCTTGCAAGCAGATCGACTTACCATCAGGGCGTGATTTATCACGCCTTGCAAGCAGATCGACTTACCATCAGGGCGTGATTTATCACGCCTTGCAAGCAGATCGACTTACCATCAGGGCGTGATTTATCACGCCCCTATTTTTACGGCAATAGAGCCATCGCGCATCTGAATAGTTAGCAGATCTCCTTGCTGCACCTCTTGCACACTGGTCACAATGGCCTGGTCACGCTGGCGACGCACAACAGCGTAACCACGCGCGATAGTCAGCAGAGGGCTGAGTGAGTGCAGGCGCAGCGTGACACTGCTTAACCGCTCCCGCCGTAACGACAGCAAGTACTCCATGCACGTCTGCAAGCGGGCCGTCAGTTCATCAAGTTGCTGCTGGCGACGCTCTATCAGACCCAACGGACTGACATATTGTAGTTCACGTTGTTTATACGCCAGTTGATCGACCAGGTTAGAGAGGCGATCTTGCATAATGGCTGTTAACTGCTGACGCAGCGCCTCTATCTCATCCTGCCACTCTACAATATCAGGCGTGGCCACCGTCGCGGCTGCCGTCGGTGTTGAAGCACGCTGATCGGCCACGAAATCGGCAATGGTGAAATCTGTCTCATGCCCCACGCCGGTGACGACAGGGATACGGGAACGCGCTATCGCACGCGCCACTATTTCCTCATTAAACGCCCACAATTCTTCGATTGAGCCACCGCCGCGCGCCACAATAATGACCTCGGCCTCGCCATGCTCATTTAACAGGTCAAGCGCCCCGGCGATAGCAGCAGGAGCTTCATCGCCCTGTACCAGTGTAGGAGATAAAATAACACGGGCCAATGGATAGCGGGAACGCAGTACGCGCAGCATATCCCGTAGAGCGGCTGCCTGGGGCGAGGTGACAATGCCAATTACGGTCGGTCGCTCCGGCAACGGACGTTTGCGCTCCGGCGCGAACAACCCCTCTGCGGCCAGGCGCGCCTTGAGTTGCTCAAAACGCTGGAAGAGCGCGCCCGTACCGAAGAGCCGCACATCTTCAACATAAAACTGGAGTTTGCCATCACGCTCGTAGAAAGCGACGCGCCCATTGACGACAACTGCCATCCCATCGCGCAAATCCGGCGCGGAACTACGCAGACGCGCATGTTTAAAGAAAACGCAATTGAGTTGCGCCTCATCTTCTTTCAAAGTAAAATAGCAGTGGCCCGACGCATACGTCCTGCAATTTGATATCTCTCCCTGCACCCAGATGTTCTGCAAAACGTCATTCGTCGCCAGTAACATCTTTAGATACGCCGCAAGCTCTCCAACGCTAACGACCGGCACTGTAGCGGTTGCCTCAAAGAGATACCTGCTGCTATCGTCCAGGCCATCCATGACTCCTTTGACTCCTTTGCGCTCTCAATCACCATTCACGCCTGAGAGGTCAGATGGGCGCGGCGAATCCATCCCTACCTCGTCTCCTCTGCGCTCTCAATCACCATTAAAGGCTGCCCATACTCAACCGGCTGACCATCCTGCACTAAGATTTCGCTCACGCGCCCGGCAAAAGCCGACTCGACCTCGTTGATCACGTTTAAGGACTGGATGGTTGCCACCAGTTGCCCGACCTCCACGCGGTCGCCCACCTTCACCAGTGCGTTGCCCTTTGGTTTGGCCCAGGAATGGAACACACCGACCAGTGGTGCTACAATGGTGTGATGTGTCAGCACAGGCATAGCGGGTGTATCTATCACCGCAGGAGCCGCTTCACTGACAACTACTGTTGCCTGTCCATTGCTTTCTGCCAGTTTCGCCTTGCGCAACACCAGGCGCATGCCTGCATCAGCGCACTTCACTTCAATTTCCGTAACATCGCTGTTGTCTAGCACGCGCACTAGATGGCGCAACTGCTCCACACCGATGAGATCATCTCTCTCCTGAAGCTCATCATGCGAGAGCGAATTTGCGTTTCCATTATACATGTGTTGTGTCTCGCCGTCCATAATTCTCATGCTCCAGCTTGTAATCTGAGGCGCGTCCCGTTAGACGCGCTCCACATAGGCTCCGGTGGTGGTATTGACGCGGATGAGATCGCCTATCGAGATGAAAAGTGGCACCTGCACGACCAGGCCCGTTTCTGTTGTGGCGGGCTTGGTACCCCCCGTCGCGGTGTCACCCTTAAACCCCGGCTCGGTATACTCGACACGCATCACAACCTTTTCCGGCAATTCAACCGAGAGCGGCACGCCCTCGTAGCTCACTATTTGCAGTTCGAGGTTATCTACCAGGTAGTTTTTGGCCTCACCAAGCTGTTCGCCCGTCAGAACCACATCGTCATAGGTGCTGGTATCCATAAAATGGTACTGGTCGCCATCCTGATATTGATAGGTCACGGTCGCCTGATCCAGATAGACGCGCTTGAATTTAGCACCAGCGTCGCAGGTGCGATCAAAAATCGCCCCTGTGCGCAGGTTACGCAGTTTCAAACGAACAATCGCGCCGCCGCGCCCCATTTTGATATGCTGCCAATCCAACAGGCTACAAATCTGCCCTTCAAATTCAAAGGTGATGCCTTTTTTTAGATCACCAGTAGAAATCATTGCGCGTCTCTCCTTATAAACACTTTCTCATCAGCTCGCGCTAGCGGGACAGCACCAGCGTCGTTGGCGACTGGGTGAGTACCTCTGCCCCCTGTTCTTGCACCAGCACACAATCCTCAATGCGTAATCCGCTCCAGCCAGGAATATAAAGGCCCGGCTCGACAGTCACAACACAGCCGACAGGCAATAAGAAATCTTCGGGAGCGCGCTCCGAGAGTACCGGCCCCTCATGTACCTGTAACCCGACGCCGTGACCGGTGCTATGCACGTAATACTCAGCGACACCGGCCTGGGCCAATACATCGCGGGCCAGCGCGTCAGCAGCCTTGCCCGAAATACCAGCACGTAAACCTGCCTCACAGGCCCTCATAGATCGTAATACAAGCTCGTACAGCTCATACATGCGTGGCTCCGCCGGTTCGCCCAGACAGATCGTGCGCGTCATATCGGCACAGTAGCCCTGATAGCGCGCACCCATATCAATCGTAATTAGCTCCCCACGCCGGATGACGCGCTGGCTGGCCCGCGCGTGTGGCATAGAGCCGTTGGGGCCAGAGGCCACGATGGTAGAGAATGAAGGCTCATCTGCCCCAAGCGCGATCATTGTGCGCAAAATTTCCCACTGCACCTCTTTTTCCGTCATTCCGACCTGTATCCACTCGCAGATATGCGCAAAGGTTTCGTCAGTGATCGCAATGGCCCTTTTGAGCAGCGCCAGTTCTCCTGGCTCCTTCACCATGCGCTGTCGTTCCAGTGAGGTAGCATCGTAGGGATACAACGCATAGATATCTTTGCCCGCCGTCTGTATCTTGTCGTATAGTTGGTAGCTGATGGCATCTGACTCGAAGCCTAGCCTGCGCCAGCCCTGCTCCCGCGCTAGCCTGGCAATGGCACCCGCGAAATCGCGCGCCTCTGGCACCACAATCGTCCAACCACTGGCCGCCTTCTCGGCCTCTTCTGCATAAAGCGCATTGGTAAGTAACCACTGACCTTGCTGGCTCACCAGCGCCATGCTATGGCTCTCGGTATCATCGCTCATCCAGCCACTCAGATACGAACGGTTCTGCGCCTGTGTGATAATACAGGTATCCAGCGCCTGTTCCTGTAACCAGGAACGAAACTGTGTGATACGCGCCTGATTCATGTAAGACCTTCTTTTCTGACCATGATTAATTATCAAAAATCACTTTTATAATTTAAAATATCAGAAATCTTGTAGTAGAGAATTTATCCCGTTCTGTCTGTTGCCCACGTTGAGTACATGGATCAACGCCGTTTGGAAGCACTATTCCCTACACACATCACATGAGCCATGATTCGGACAGGATAAATCTCCGCTCTTACGGGATTTCTGGTACCTGAGCAAAAAATTCCGTGACGACGCGCTCTACCAGTTCATCGGGCATCGGTGTCACCACCACCTCGCCGATGCGACGCGGCATAATCCAGTGAATGCGCTTCCCGGCAACTTTTTTATCCAGGCGAGTCGCATCCAGCAGCGCAGCTACCGGAATTGAGCCACGATAGCGCGTGGGCAAGCCAAGCGCCGCCAGCAGCGCGTTCTGACGCGCTGCTTCCTCTGCCGCGAACATGCCAGCTTCCTGCGCCAGTGCCGCCGCGACGACCATCCCCAGCGAGACAGCCTCGCCGTGCAGCCACTCGCCATAACCGGCGACATTCTCGATAGCATGACCTATCGTGTGCCCATAATTGAGAATAGCGCGTCGTCCCTGGTCACGTTCATCTTCCTCAATAATCGCTACTTTTAAAGCAATGCAGCGGGCGATGATCTGACATAACAGAGCAGGAGAGGGATTGCTAAAGTCACACAGACTTTGCGCATGCTCCTCAAGCTGAGTAAACAACTCAGCGTCCAGTATGATACCATACTTTACCACTTCTGCCCACCCCTCTGTGCGTTCACGTGGCGGCAGCGTCAGCAGGGTCGCCGGATCGGCCAGCACCAGGCGTGGATGGTAGAAGGCACCGATGAGATTCTTGCCACGCGGATGATTGATGCCTGTCTTGCCGCCAATCGCCGAATCAACCTGGGCCAGTAACGAGGTCGGAACCTGAATGAGCGGCACGCCTCGCAGATAGGTGGCCGCTGCAAAACCCACCAGATCGCCGATCACGCCGCCACCGAGCGCGATCAACGCCTCGCGCCGCTCGGCATGCTGCTCCAGTAACCAGTCATATAGCGCGTTCAACTGCTGCTGCGATTTACTGGCCTCACCCGCCGGAATAATATAAGAGAGCGGCTCGTAGCCGCCCTGGCGCAACTGCTCCATGACCGTCTCGCCATAGAGACGCGCCAGGTTATTATCGGCTATAAGAAAAACCCGTCTGGGCAAGTGTAGTTGATCGAGGTAATCCGCCAGGTGCCCTAAGCCTCCCCAATCGACGACAATATCATAGCCGCTACCAACACGGACGTGCCGGATAATCGGTGGCACATCCTGTGCCATACCATGACTCATTACTACTGACTCCTGTACTAGCTTTCTACTATCTTAAACTTAGTGAAACAGGTGAAACCATGTATTGCCCGCTAGCAGAAAGTTCTGATAAAAAGAGGTTCCACTTGTGTGCTATTGTAGCACGCCGGTCTAAGGGCGGCTACAAGGCATAGAGGGCCATTAATCGTCAAATGACCGGGTGAAAGCAAAAGCGGGGCTAACGCAGCAGCGCTGCCCCGGCTTATAGCATCTTTAGCTCTATTTATTAGTTATTAGCGGTTTTCGTCGCCAAGCGAGAGGACTGCCATGAAGGCTTCCTGCGGAATCTCCACGTTACCGACCATCTTCATGCGCTTCTTGCCCTCTTTCTGCTTTTCCAGCAGCTTGCGCTTGCGTGTGATGTCACCGCCGTAACATTTCGCCAGCACGTCTTTACGCAAAGCTTTGACGGTTTCGCGCGCGATGACACGTGAGCCGATAGCGGCCTGGATGGGCACCTCAAAGAGTTGACGCGGGATCAGGCCGCGCAGTTTCTCAACCAGTTGACGGCCCTGCGCCTGGGCCTTGCTCTCATGAATAATCAGCGAGAGCGCATCAACGGGCTGGCCGTTGACCAGCACATCGAGCTTGACCAGGTCGGCGGCTTCGTAGCTGTGGAACGTGTAATCCAGTGAGGCGTAGCCTTGCGTGCGCGATTTTAGCTGATCGTAGAAATCCACGATCAATTCGGCCAGAGGTATCAGATAGGTCATTAAGACGCGATCAGACTCAATATACTTGAGTTCCTTAAAGGTACCGCGCCGCGCCTTGACCAGCTCCATAATTGTTCCAATGTAGCGTGAGGGCGTGAAGATCGAGATATCCATGATCGGCTCTTCAATGCGCTCGATCTCACCCGCGTTGGGCATCTCCGATGGATTATCGACCTCGACCATCTCACCGTTCCTCTTGTAGACATGATACGCCACGCTCGGCGCGGTGGCGAGAATATCCAGATTGTATTCGCGTTCGATACGCTCCTGAACGATCTCCATGTGCAACAGACCCAGGAAGCCACAGCGAAAGCCAAAACCAAGCGCATTTGAGGTTTCCGGCTCGTAAAAGAGCGCGGCATCGTTGAGCTTGAGGCGATCCAGCGCGTCACGCAGCAGGGGATAGTCGTTGCTTTCTACAGGATAAAAACCGGCAAAGACCATCGGCTTGGCCGGACTATAACCGGGAAGCGGCTCTATTTCACCTAATGCAGAAGGCACCGTGACGGTATCGCCGACGCGGCAGTCTTTGACATTTTTGAAGCCGGTGGCGATATAGCCCACCTCACCAGTCGTTAGCGCATCCGTCGAAACCAAGCGCGGATGAAAGTACCCCACCTCCAACACTTCAGTGGTGCTACCCGTCGCCATCATCGCAATGCGCTCGTTGGCGTGTAACTGACCATCGACGATGCGCACATAGGCAATGACGCCCTTATAGGCATCATAATGTGAGTCGAAGACGAGGGCGCGCAGCGGCCTGTTCACCTCGCCTTTCGGTGGCGGAATGCGGTGAATGACCGCTTCCAGAATATCCTGCGTGCCGATGCCCTCTTTAGCTGAGGCCAGAATACATTCTTCTTTTGGCAAGCCGATCACATCCTCGACCTCTTGCATGACCTTCTGCGGGTCAGCACTGGGCAGATCAATCTTATTGATAACCGGAACGATGCTCAGATCGGCCTCAAGCGCGAGATAGAGGTTGGCCAGCGTCTGTGCCTCGATGCCTTGCGTGGCGTCAATCACCAGCAAGGCCCCCTCGCAGGCGGCTAAGCTGCGCGAAACCTCATAGGTGAAGTCTACGTGACCGGGGGTATCGATCAGATTCAATTCATATTCCTCACCATTTTGCGCGGTATAACGCATACGCACCGCCTGCGCCTTGATGGTAATGCCCTTTTCACGCTCTAAATCCATCTGATCCAGCGTCTGCTCCATCAATTCTCGTTTGGAGACGGTGCCGGTAAACTCCAGCAGGCGGTCGGCCAGCGTGGACTTACCATGATCGATATGAGCGATAATGCAGAAGTTTCTAATATGTGCTAAATCGGTCATTAATAATTCCTCCACACAACACCTCGTCCCCATTTTCGCCACCATAGAAGACGGCGGCCTGTCCGGGGGTGATGGCCCGCTGTGGATGTCGTAGTCGAACATGAACATGCTGCTCATCCAGCGGCGTCACCAGCGCTGGCTGCTCCGGTGCCTTATAGCGCACACGTACCAGTGCCTCAAAAGGCTCGCGCGGCACCTCGCCACTGAGATAGTGCATGTGACCTACAGTAAATTCGTCACGATCCAGCGCGCTGGCAGGCCCGACGATGAGCGCGTTACGCGCAGCGTCAATCTGAATAACGTGCAATGGCTCGCTGGCGGTAATACCCAGGCCCTTGCGTTGCCCAATTGTATAGTAGGCCAGGCCACGATGGCGTCCCACCTGCTTACCTTGCAGATCATAGATCGGCCCCGGCTTCGGTAGCGTAATCAGCGGAGTAGACGCGGCGGCTGTACCGTTCGCCACTCTTGATGCTCCATTGTCCTGCGCGATTTGCATGCCAGCGCCGACCATGATCGGCTCGCGCATGCCGTTCGCAGCAGCATAGCGATCAATAAAACCGCGATAATCGTTTTGCGCTACAAAGCAGATTTCCTGGCTCTCGGCCTTTGTCGCTACAGGCAAACCACGCTCCGCCGCCAGCGCGCGCACCTGCGACTTAGTATACTCGCCGAGCGGGAAACAGGCATGGGCAAGCTGAAACTGATTTAAGACATGCAGCACATACGACTGATCCTTATCGGGATCGACACCGCGTCGCAACCGCCGCTTGCCCGTCAATGGGTGATCATCGACGCGCACGTAATGGCCCGTCGCCAGGTAATCGGCATCCAGCGCCAGCGCGCGCTTGAGCAACACGGTGAAACGAATATAGCGATTGCAGTTCAGGCAAGGATTGGGCGTCAGGCCGTTGACATAATCCTCGTAGAAGGCATCGACAATCTTCTGCTTAAATTCCTCTTCGACGTTGACCAGGTAAAACGGGATATCCAGCATACGAGCCACGCGGCGCGCGTCATCCACCGCCTCCAGAGAGCAGCATTTATTCTGGACAACGCGCTCAACGCTGTCATCCTCCGCCTCGATGACCCCTGGTTCTGACCAGAGGCGCAACATGATACCAATAACCTCGTGTCCCTGTTCCTTCAGTAGTGCGGCAGCCACCGAGCTATCGACGCCGCCGCTCATTGCGACGACTATGCGTGCCATGCTCTCTGCTCCTATCAGTTTGTTAGTATGCTATTCTTGCAGCGTATATCTCTAATATCTTTATGGCTCTATAAAAAATGACTAGCCACAGACGGGCTAGCCTGACGCTCTTGCGGATACTTATCGGTTGAAGAATGCGAAATGTTTTGCGTATCGCCCTGTATTGCCAACATAAAGGTAGCACAGTGTTACCATCTTGTCAATTCTCATACCCTGACGGCTCTCTATCCTTGCGGGGCAAATTGGTGTAGGGGCGTCATTCATGACGCCCTGGTCACCCGTTGCTCCGTCCACGAGGCGTCTTTCATGACGCCCTGGTCACCCGTTGCTCCGTCCACGAGGCGTCTTTCATGACGCCCTGGTCACCCGTTGCTCCGTGCCAGGGGCGTCTTTCATGACGCCCTGATCGCCCGTTGCTCCGTGCCAGGGGCGTCTTTCATGACGCCCTGGTCACCCGTTGCTCCGTGCCAGGGGCGTCTTTCATGACGCCCTGATCGCCCGTTGCTCCGTGCCAGGGGCATCTTTCATGACGCCCTGGTCACCCGTTGCTCCGTCCACGAGGCGTCTTTCATGACGCCCTGGTCACCCGTTGCTCCGTGCCAGGGGCATCTTTCATGACGCCCTGATCGCCCGTTGCTCCGTCCACAAGGCGTCATTCATGACGCCCTGGTCGCCCGTTGCTCCGCGCTAGGGGCGTCTTTCATGACGCCCCTACACCGACCACCACCATCGCCCCAAAGGATAGAGAGCCGAGAAAGATCACAGGGACTCTGCTACTCGACGCTCTCCCTTCTTTCGTGTATAATAACTCGCAAGTCAGCATAGCCATTGTCGTCATATCTTTATATTAATCATAGAGGAAAGCCAGAAACAGGGAGAAACAGGACTTATGCCAAAGAAATCAGCCGCGCGGGCCGGTGCGCAACGAGCAAAAACCAGGAGCCAGAAGGGCTTTGAACTGGTACTGCCTGCTTCCGCAGCACCAGCAGCACCAGCGGAGAGCGACGAAACCTCACAAGACGTACAGGAAACGCAGGATGTACAGGACATCCCCGTGCAGAAAACAGCATCCGCGAAACTTAGTAAGGCGTCCTCTGTTGCCGATAGGAGCAAGGCGAAAGCCGCTACTGTCGAGAAGCCGACCAGCATAGAGACAACAAAGAGCGAGCAGCGCACCATAACCGCAGCGTCCGCCGACGAGACGGAAGAAGAGGGAAATGGAGCCGCCGCCGTTGCTACCGTCGCTCCGCCTAAAGGGGGAAGCGCCGCCGCGCGTCTGGCTGCTCGCCGCAATGCCGTGCAACGCAACGCGCAGCGTTCTAACGCCCTGATTACGCCGGAACATTATCAGTATGTACGTCACGACCTGATGCTCATTGCCATCCTGGCGCTTATCATGTTTGCGGTCATCATCGGCCTGCATTTTGTGCCCGGCATCGGTTACTAACATTAAATAAAATAGAAGAAGGCACTGACCTTTTCGTATCAGTGCCTTTTTATCTGGATTCTATGACCCAAACCGGTTGAACCGCTCTGGCTCGGCCTGGGCTTGCAAATAAGCAATGCCCCGCCGCAGGTCATCCCCTCCTTAGTGTACCAGGGGGCTGGTTCCCAACCCCGCAGGGACTCCGTGACGATAAGCTGAGGGAATGGTTACCCCCAGGACGCGCTGCATCGCCATCGTATGGCTGCAATCGCCCCAGTCCTGGAAAAAGCGACAGGTGCAATGCCACTCACCATGATCGAATGTTGTGGTATGTACGTCATTTTCACCCTGGAACTGTGCCTCAAAACGGGTGAACTGGATGCGCTCTGGTTCTTCCGCGTAACGTTTGGCTTTGGCAATCTTGCTGATCATACTTGAGTTCATATGCTGCACTCTCCTTGATATCTAGCAACCACTTCACGTCCACCGTTCTTTTTATTTGTATCTACAGTGGCGTAGCTCACTTGTACGCAGTCGCGCGTTCGACGACTCTCGACTTCACCCGGTCGCTATACCGGATGACCAACGTCCTCCTTTCGTATCATACTACTCTCATCGACACTATTCTATGCGAGAGTAGTGGCCCAGTTGAACATGAGATGAAGAATCAATGAGCCCCTGAATGAATAAATGAGCGCGCCTGATCGAGAGAAATAAAAAACACCAGGGCATATCTCTCCTGGTGCCACCTTACAAACTCAGCGTCGCTCACCGTCACAGTCTTCCTCAGCAGTTTCACTGACGTTGACGAGATCGATGAGACATCGCGCATGATTGCTATCCTCTTCCAGACACATGCATAAGATTAATGCATGCCTACAAGACCTGTCTTCCTCGACAGAGTACACAGCGACCCCTCTCACTTTGACCGGGCCGGGGTGTCTCTTCTTGATGGTGTGATTATACCACAGGGACAGACGAAAGTCCAGTCTTAAACGGCCCAAACTTAGTCTATCTTAGGATTCTTTTAGCATATCTCTAAATTGTGATTGCATGTCACAACACGAAGAGAGAAAGCAGAGAGACCGCGAGGGATCAGCCTGTTTTCCCCCGCCGATTGGCAAATTTCCAGTTTCACCACGCTCTTATGACTTCCTGCACAGTTTTTGTTGGGTTCCTTCGTTATACTCAAAAGTAAAGAACTACGACCATCAACACCGATTTTTCTGTGATGGAGAACGATCATGATACAAGCTCGTCCCCGTTTCGCCGCCTTGCTACAGCCGTCTCATGGCTACCTCCTGCTCGCACTGCTTCTGCTGTTCAGCGGGTGTACATCTGTCAACAACAGCCAGAAGCTATCCAACAGCACACCACCGATCTGCACGCATAGCACCACGTTACCCCCACCAACACCCCCCCTGGCAACACAGCCGTTGGGGAGTCTCAATGCACCAGGGGGAAGCGCCTTGCCATCCAGCCTTCTACAAACGCTGACCTTTCATCTTAATTTCAACGACCAGGCGATGGAGCAAGACCTCCAACACATCTACACGCCGGGCAATCCCCTCTATCATCACTTTCTGACGCCAACGCAAATCATTGATTGCTACGCGCTCTCAGCCACGCAAGTGCAGCAGGTTGAAAACTGGCTCAATCAGCAGGGCTACCAGATCACCAGCGTTGACTCGTTGCGCTCATCCATCAGCGCCACCGCTTCGGTTGCCACTATCGAACGCTCGCTACACATTAGCTTACAGCAGTTTACTATACCACTCCTGAACTATACCTTCTTTATGCAGGATAGAACGCCCACCCTGCCTGCATCGATCAGGCCGCTGGTACAATCCATCGTGGGGCTGGATAATCTCCCTATTCCTCACATTAAACTGCCCATTGGCTCCACAACACGACATACGCTGACAAATACCGGAAACTGTAGCGGCTATGGCGCTCAGCAGACACTCACGAGCGGCAAGCTGGCCTCTGCCTATCAGCTTGCGCCACTCTATCGACAAGGTATGCAAGGTCAGGGCATGACCATCGGCGTGGCCGAATTTGGCGACCCCTATGACCCACGCGATGTCGCCACCTATGCCACCTGCGCTGGTCTGCCGACGCCCTCTATCGAGAATGTCGATGTAGACGGGCACCTCGCACCCGGCACGGGCGAGGGCGAAGCCACTATGGATCTGGAACTGATCGCGGGATTGGCCCCCAAAGCTCACATCATCGACTATCAGTCCGACCTCAACAGCACCTCGTTCAGCCAGGCGCTGATCGATGTCTTCAATCGCGTCGCCACCGATGACCGCGTGCAGGTACTGAGCGTGAGTTATGGGACAGGTGAAAATCTGTTTAGCGTGACCGACGCAGCAGCAGTGGCACGCAGTCTGCGTATCCTGGCCGAAGAGGGCATCTCCGTCTTCATCAGTAGCGGCGACTGCGGCGCATACTCACAGCGCATCTCTCACCTGGCGGTCGTCTCATTTCCGGCCAGCGCCCCCTATGCCATTGCCGTCGGCGGCACCTACCTGCAAGTCAACAGCCAGGGACAGCGCCGCAGCGAAACCGTGTGGGGCAATGACGATGGCGCACTGCTCTGCCAGAATGAGTGGGGCAGCGGTGGCGGCGTCAGCCAGGATGCCAGTTTTACCCGACCGGTCTGGCAGAATGGTCCCGGCATGAATACACCCTATAATGGCCTCTCAGCAGGCGTCCTCGCGCCAACTCAGCCACCATCGCCGTTGAGTGCGCCCAACGGTCTGCGCCAGGTGCCGGATGTCGCGGCTGCCGCCTATCCAAATATCGCCATCTATTATCAGGGGGGCTGGCTTGCCGCCGGCGGCACCAGCGCTGCCGCTCCCATCTGGGCCGCCGGTACGCTGATTGTTGACCAGGGACTCAGGCAGCATGGCAAGGCGCTGATTGGGGGCGTGCCGGAATTTTATCACCTGGCTCAACATCCGGGCCATTTCCATCCCTACACCGATATCGTGTCCGGCAACAATCTGTTCTACTCGGCCACCACCGGCTGGGACTATGCCACCGGCTGGGGTAGCCCCAACTTCAACGACATCTTACAACTGGAGCTAACCTTATAGAGACGAAAGATGAATTTTCACCAGTAGGGGCGTCATTCATGACGCCCTCCTCGCCCGTCGCACTCCTCGCCCGTCGCACTCCTCGCCCGTCGCCCCACTCTCAGGGCGTCATCATCCATTTTCACCCTCCGAATCCCCATCCCGTCGGGGCGTCATTCATGACGCCCTCCTCGCCCGTCGCACTCCTCGCCCGTCGCACTCCTCGCCCGTCGCCCCACTCTCAGGGCGTCATCATCCATTTTCATCCTCCGAATCCCCATCCCGTTGGGGCGTCATTCATGACGCCCTCCTCGCCCGTCGCACTCCTCGCCCGTCGCCCCACTCTCAGGGCGTCATCATCCATTTTCACCCTCCGAATCCCCATCCCGTTGGGGCGTCATTCATGACGCACTCCTCGCCTGACGCCCCACTCGCCCGTCGCCCCACTCGCCCATCGAGCCGCTCTCAGGGCGTCATGAATGACGCCCCTACTACCAATCTTTCCTCTTCGATCAGGTCTGCATAGACGCAAGCGACCTGGTCGGCGATGTGTTTCCAGCTATAGCGTAGCACTGAGGAACGGGCGGCAGCACGCATACGTTCGCGGAGAGCAGGATGGCGCAGGAACAGGTCTATCCTGGCGGCGAAGAATTCGGCAGAGCGCGGCACCAGAAAGCCTGTTTCGTTGTGGCGCACAATCGTTGTCAAACCACCCGCGCGCGTGGCGATGACGGGCGTGCCACAGGCCAGCGATTCTACTGCGACCAGACCGAAACTCTCATGATAGGACGGCACGACGGTCATATCAGCGGCGCTATACAGCATCGGTAGCTCAGATTGTGGGCGTGCGCCCAGGAAATGTACGCGCCGGTCGAGGCCCAGGTGATGCGCCAGCGCCTTCAGCTTTTGCAGATCGGGGTCGGCGGAGAGCCTGCCACCGACAATGACGATTTGCGCGTCTTCTTCCATCATTGAGGCGGCGCGCAGCAAGATATCCGGCCCCTTGAAAGGGTCGAGGCGTCCTACAAAAAGCAATACCGGCCTGTGCGGATCAAGACCAAGCTGTTTACGAGCCAGCACGCGGTTCTGCGGTGTAAAGAGCATGAGATCCACGCCACAAGGAATAACTTCAATGCGCTCCGCCGGGACACCACACAGTCGCATGATCTGGCTGCGTTCGTCCGGGGTGGCAGTAATTACGCGATCAACCGAACGCAGCAGGCGGGCTTCACTTTCGATGCGCAATGACGGCTCTCCTTCGCTGGGATTGGCAAGTTGCTTTAACCGACCAAGCGTATGAAACATGGTGACATGGGGCATATGCCAGCACTGCGCCAGTTCCTGGGCCGCCAGCGCCGAGAGCCAGTAGTGGCTGTGCAGAATATCGTAGACCTGTTCTTCACGGTGCGCGAAGGCACGTACCTGCTGCACAAAGGCGGGGATATAGTGATAGAGATCATGCTTATGGACGGGGGCCAGGGGGCCAGCTTGAATATGGATAACCCGCACGTTCTCGCTGATGTGAACGATGCGCGGCTGATGTTTATCTGTCCAACGGGTAAAAAGATCGATGCGATGAGAACGTTGCCCCAGTTCACGGGCAAGCTGATACACATAGACGTTCATGCCGCCAGCATCCTTCGTGCGCCCCGGTGTATCCAGCGGCGACGTGTGGACGCTGAGCATGGCAATTGAGTAAGCCATCTCAGGTTTGCTCCTCTTTCCTACGATTCAATTGTTAGTGCGTACTGTTGCAGATACGAGGCCAGCGACCTTCGCCAGCCCAGCGAATGGGTATGGACATAGCAGGTCCTCCTTTCGTTCCTTTCCGTAAGGTGAGAACACTCAGCCTTGAGCATTCTATTTCCGTTTTTTTGCTGCTTGCTCTTTTTGACGGAGATCACTAATCGCCTCAAACATCTCGTGCAGCGAGGCCCCACCGTTCTGCGACAACTCTTGCAGGCAATCCTTGCGCAGTTTGAAGGCAGCGCTAAACTCCTGCGGGGTCAGGCCAGCCCAGGCCGCCAGATCATCGAGAATAGCTTGGTCGGCGTGCAGAAAGCTATCATCAACCTCATTCCAGAGCGAGAGCGGCACAGCTTCGGGAACATTGGGGCGCTTCGGATTGGATACCGGCGCGATAAAATGGGTAGAGAACCAGCGCCGTCGGGCCGGATAGAGACGTCCGATCAGTCCGATATTGATAATGAGGCCCAGGCGACGCACATCATCGGGCGTCAGGCGCAGGTCATGCTGATACATGTAGAGAACATCGTCGATAGTATCGGCATGGACGCTGGTTGCCACGTGATAGCCCTGCGCTGGCAATGTCAGGAAGCGACGTGCGATGCGACCCCACATGTAGATCGGCAGGTGATCGCTAACCTCGTTGCACAGCGCATAGGTTGTGGGGGGGTCAATATCAGGGATGCGCGTGAAGGCAAAGTTTTCGTACATGCCGGACATATAGACCAGCGAGGTACCCTCCGGCAGAAATTGCAACAGCGCGTTGAGCGTAGTGGTTTTGCCAATGCCCGGCTGCGGGTCGGTCGGCCCGGCGACGGTCAGCGACGAGCCATGTTCCAGCATGATCCAGATGAGCGCAACAGTATCGACATCGACGCTGCCGAGCGCGATAATCTGCGCCATCGAAAGCGGACGGCGCGATTCGTAGTGCCAGTAAAAGCGTTCGTAGGGGTCACGTGGATCAAACATAGTGTGCTTTCCTTCTTATTTTACACGCCTTTTACCTTCTGTTCATCTTCCTGTACCACACCGCCCTCGCCCTTCTGAATATTTGGTAGTGGGGGTTTCAACCAACCAGGATTGGGACTCCAGCCAATGGCAACGACGCGCGGGCGATTGTCATCTTCCAGTTCGATGATACTCACCGAGGCGTTCTCGATAGCGATACTACCCGCGCGCCCAGCCTCCAGACCGCTATAATAGGCCACCAGCAGTTTGATTACATCGGCGTGCGCAACGAAAGCGGGATAGGCTCCGGCCAGCTCTTGTTTCCGCCAGCGCTCAACGGCGGCAACTGAGCGCTGCTGCACCTGTGGAAAAGTTTCGACACCTTCCGGGGCCACCGTAGGATTCTGCACATAGGCTCTCCAATCGGGGTCGTTTTTTGCCACATCCTCAATGATCTTGCCAGCCCAGCGCCCTACATCGGTATCCATCAGATCAGGTTCGGTATGAATTGTCAGATCGCGCCCCTGAGCGATAATGACGGCGGTTTCATATGCACGCTCCAACGGACTACTAATGATTGCACTAATGGGGATATCTTTCAATGCCTCCGCCAGCCGGAGCGCCTGCTGCCGTCCCGTCTCATTCAGTGCAACGCCAGGAAGCTGACCCGGCAGACGATGCTCTACGTTCCATTCCGTTTGCCCATGACGAATAAAGAGTAAGGTTTGTTTCATAAGAACAGATGTACTTTCCGTCGCCTCCACCAGTTGCCGACCGATGCGCAGTCGCCAGCAAAGAAACCGCACGCCCACACGCAGGTAAAGCAACAGTACCTGCACCTGGCCGCCGAGACGCCAGCACAGCCCTCTACGATAGCGGGTGAATACAGGAGATACAGGTGTTTTTTGCATTTCTCCATACACAACGACAAGCGTGGCTACGACACACAGGTGGCAACTACTATTCCGAACAGCACAATGATTATCTTTAATTGTATCAGCCAGACACCAACAGTGGCAACCTACCTTGCATAACCACAGGCCCAACCATTAGAATGAATAGTGCAGGTTTGCTAGAGGCTATGTCTGCATCGTTGTACTCATGATAAACAGTTTTTACAAGGAAAGGAGAAACCGGAACAATGGCCGTTGAGATTCAACCTTCGCTGCATACCGACTTCTATTTAATGGACGAGTTGCTCACAGAAGAGGAGCGGGCTGTGCGCGACAAGGTGCGCACCTTCTGCAACAAGGAGATTTTGCCCGTTATCAACGAATACTGGGAACGCGCCGAATTTCCCTTCCAACTCATCCCCAAATTCGCCGAACTCAACATCGCGGGCGGCAGCATCAAGGGCTATAGTTGCCCCGGTTTGAGCGCCATTGCCACCGGCCTGATCGCGCTGGAACTGGCACGCGCCGACGCCAGCATGTGTACCTTCTTTGGCGTCCACTCCGGTCTGGCGATGTCCTCTATCGCTATGCTCGGCTCTGAAGAGCAGAAGCAGAAGTGGCTACCGGCAATGGCACGCATGGAGAAAATTGGAGCCTTTGGTCTGACCGAACCCAATCACGGCTCCGATGCCGTCGCCCTGGAGACTAGCGCGCACCGCGAAGGCAACCAATACGTGCTGAACGGGGCCAAGCGCTGGATCGGCAACGCCTCCTTCGCCGATGTGGTCATCATCTGGGCGCGTGACGACGACGGCAACGTAGGTGGCTTCCTGGTAGAGAAAGGCACACCCGGCTTTGAGGCAAAAGTCATGACAGGCAAGGTCGCCAAGCGTGCCGTCTGGCAGGCCGACATCACGCTCAATAACGTGCGTGTGCCGGTTGAGAACCGCCTGGCCCTTTCACGCAGCTTCAAAGATACCTCGCGTGTGCTGACTGCCACCCGCTCCGGCGTGGCCTGGGAAGCTGTTGGACATGCCATCGCCGCCTATGAGATCGCGCTATCGTATGCCAAAGAGCGCGTGCAGTTCGGCAAGACGCTGAGCAGTTTCCAGATCATCCAGAACAAACTTGCCAGTATGCTTGCCAACGTCACCAGTATGCAACTGCTCTGCCTGCGCCTGGGCCAACTGCAAGAAGCGGGTAAAATGACCGACGCGATGGCCTCGCTAGCAAAGATGAACAATGCGCGTCTGGCCCGCGAAGTGGTAGCAGAGGCCCGCGAAATGCTCGGCGGCAACGGCATCCTGCTGGAATACCACATCGCCCGCCATCATGCCGATATCGAGGCCGTCTTCACCTACGAAGGCACCGATACCATTCAATCGCTCATCGTAGGCCGCGAGATCACCGGCAAACAGGCATTTTCCTCGCGCTAAGAACAATCCGCACCCCATCCGTAGGGACAAGATAAAATCATGCCCCTACGGAATTTGGCATCATACCGTCACACGACTTGAGGGAGACGCTGCTGAGCGGCGGCGACGGCCTCGTCGGGATATTCATAATCCTGGAGTTTACCGGCCAGGTAGGAGTCGTAAGCTCCCATGTCGAAGTGCCCATGACCGGAGAGGTTGAAGAGAATAACGCGCTCCTGACCGGCCTCTCTGGCCTGTTTAGCTTCTTCAATGGCTGCATGGACGGCATGACTGGTCTCCGGCGCGCACAGAATGCCCTCGGTGCGTGCGAAGAGAATGGCCGAGGCGAAGGTAGCCGTCTGATGATAGGCCCGTGCCTCGATAATGCCCTCTTCATGCAGCAGCGAGATCAGCGGAGACATGCCGTGATAGCGTAGGCCACCGGCATGAATCCCTGGTGGGATGAAATCGTGCCCCAGCGTATGCATCTTGACGAGCGGGGTCAGACCAACCGTATCGCCAAAATCATAGGCATAGATGCCTTTGGTCAGGCTAGGGCAGGACATCGGTTCTACGGCCAGGAAGCGCGTTTTCAGGCCCTTGCGCCGCGCCTCACCGATGAAGGGGAAGACCAGGCCAGCCATGTTGCTGCCGCCGCCAACGCAGCCGATGACGACATCGGGATAATCGTCGGCCAGCGCCATCTGCAAGAGTGCCTCCTGCCCGATAATGGTCTGATGCAGCAACACGTGGTTCAAAACGCTGCCCAGCGAGTATTTGGTCGTGCCGCCGCTGGTCGCGGCCACCTCCACCGCCTCGCTAATGGCGATGCCGAGGCTGCCCATGTTCTCCGGGTCTTTCGCCAGCACGCTGCGTCCCGATGCCGTTAAGGGTGAGGGGCTGGGATGTACGGTCGCACCGTAGGACTGCATCATCACGCGCCGATACGGCTTCTGCTGATAGCTGATCTTGACCATGAAGACTTCGATATCGACGCCGAAAAATGCTCCGGCCAGCGCCAGCGCCGACCCCCACTGGCCTGCGCCCGTCTCGGTCGAGATTTTCTTGACGCCTTCCTCTTTATTATAAAAGACCTGCGCCACCGAGGTATTAGCCTTGTGGCTACCGACCGGACTGACCCCCTCATACTTATAGTAGATGCGCGCGGGCGTGTCGAGAGCTTTTTCCAGACGGCGTGCGCGGTAGAGCGGTGAGGGACGCCACTGGCGGTAGACATTGCGCACCGGCTCTGGAATCTCGATGTATGGCTCCGTACTCACCTCTTGCATGATGAGGGACATTGGAAAGAGTGGGGCCAGGTCATCGGGCGTGACAGGCTTCTTCGTGCCGGGATGCAAGACGGGTTCAGGCGCTCTAGGAAGATCGGGCATGATGTTGTACCATGTACGCGGCATCTCATCTTCGCTAAGCCGATACTGGACATGCACGTTATCGGGCATAACTCGCTCCTCTCAGATCATGAGACAAATAAGCGATTGCAAGCAGTTGCAACCAGATAGAAACAGGCAACGGTGCCGTGTTATGCAACAATGGTATGGTATAGTGCAAGGAAGTGTCAAGGCTGCCTGCCCCCCTTCACGTCATTGACGCGCCTTCGGACGCGCCCCCTGCAACACGGGCATACAAAGAGAGAATACCACTGGTATGACGCGGCGGGGGGGGCGTCCAGCGCGTCCGCCGCTCCGCCAGCACGCGCTCCACTTCCTCTGCGGGGAGTTGCTGACCCTGCACCCCAACGAGAGCTAACCTGCGTTCCGGCACATGAATCTCGATCAGGTCATTTTCCTCAATCAGAGCAATGGGGCCGCCATCCAGGGCCTCTGGCGTGATATGGCCGACACACGGGCCTTTCATGGCCCCGGAGAAGCGCCCGTCGGTGATGAGAGCAGTGGTCGTGTTCAGTGCCGGATCAGCCGCGATGATGGTCGAGGCGAAATACATTTCGGGCATACCATTGGCACGTGGCCCCTCGTAACGGATAACTACTACGTCGCCGGGCCGAATCCGGCGCTCACGCAGAGCGTCGAGCGCGCTCTCCTCAAAGTCAAAGACGCGCGCGGGTCCCGTATGAACATGCATCTCTTTCGGTACCGAGAAAGCCTTGATGACCGAGCCGCCCGGAGCAAGATTGCCGCGCAGAACCGCGACACCGCCATCGGGGCCAAAGGGGTCGCTACGCGGGCGGATAATCTCACGCCGCGACACTTTCACATTGTTCAGATAGCCGATGCGCTCGGCGAAGAAGCGGCTGTGTTCGATCTCGGCCAGGTTCTCGCCCAGCGTTTTCCCAGTCACGGTCAGACAGTCAAGGTGCAACATATCGCGTAGTTCCAGCATTACGGCAGGCACGCCACCGGCATACCAGAAATACTCAACCGGATAGCGCCCGGTCGTCTTGACATTTGCCAGCACCGGTACCTGCCGATGAATGCGGTCAAAGTCGTCCAGCGTAATCTCAACCCCGGCCTCGCGGGCAATGACCGGCAGGTGCAGCAGAGCATTGGTCGAACCACCAACGGCGGCATGAATCACAATGGCATTCTCAAAGGCCTTGCGCGTCAAAATCTGGCGGGGCGTGATCTCCTCTTCGATCAGGCGCAAAATCTGTTTGCCGGTGGCGCGGGCATAGCGCAGGAGTTTGGTCAGTGGGGCCGGGACAAGCGCGGAGCCGGGTAAGGCCAGGCCAAGCGCCTCTGCCAGCACCTGGCCCGTGCTGGCGCTGCCCATAAATTGACATGCGCCACACGTCGGACAGGCCCCTTGCTGCGCCAGTTCAAAGTCAGATTGTGGCGCTTCTCCGCGTGAAACCGCCGTGCCCAGGTTCCACATGCGATCTGAAGTCACGTAATCGGGCGCATTCAACTGAGTGCCGCCTGGAAGATGAATCGCCGGAAGGTTGCAACGCGCGATGGCTTGCAGATGCGCCGGTACCGATTTGTCATTGCCGGAGATCAATACCATGCCATCATGCGGATGGCCAAGCGCGTGAATCTCGATCATAGCGGCCATGATGTCGCGTGAGACGAGAGAATAGCTCATACCGCCATGTGCCTGCGCGACACCATCACAAATATCGCTCACCGTAAAAACGCCCGGTTTGCCACCCGCTTCAAAGACGCCGTTACTTACCTCTTCAATGAGCGAACGAAAATGAAATGTCCCTGGATGGCCCATACCATAGGCGCTATCAACCAGCACCTGCGGTTTCGCCAGGTCTTCCTCTGTCCAATTCATGCCTAGGCGTAAAGCATCGCCCTGGTAATTGACGTGACGTAACTGCTGGCTACGCAATTTTTGTGGATCAATTGGCATGCCTTTTCTCCTTAGAAGGCCCATTCAGAAGGTTCAGGATAACTCATGTTCTCATCCATTTTATCATATCACGCTTGCTGTCCCACATGATACAATGAAGGATGAGGTGCATCATGCCAAATGAAAGGAACAAGATATGCAAATTATTCGTTATGCCTTGCCTGGTGGCGGAGCGGGCTGGGGACTGATGCGGGAGGGGCAAGCAGTTGAGCAATTTGCCCCAGATTTTTCGCTTGCTCAACTGCTGGAGCTTCCGCTTGCTGATTTCCGTCAGGAGGTCGAGCGGGCACTGCATATTTCCTCACCTGCTGCTCTCGCTGGCAAAATCCTGGCTCCAATCGAGGGCGAGATGGAGGTGTGGGCGGCTGGCGTGACTTATCAACGCTCGGTAGAGGCGCGGGTGGAGGAGAGCGAGACGCCGGATATTTACACGCGCGTCTACCAGGCTGCGCGGCCCGAACTTTTCTTCAAGGCCAATGCGCGCCGCGTTTCCGGCCCCGGCGCACCGATTGTTGTGCGCGCGGATTCGCATTGGGACGTGCCGGAACCAGAACTGGCCCTGGTCATCAACGCGCACGCGGAAATTGTCGGCTATACCATCGCCAACGACGTGAGTTCGCGCAGCATCGAGGGTGAAAATCCGCTCTATCTACCGCAAGCCAAAGTATACGCAGGCGGCTGCGCGCTGGGGCCGGGCATCGTGCCTGTCTGGGAGGTAAACGATCCCCTACGGCTGGCGATTCGCATGCAGATCGAGCGTGCAGGCCAGGCCTACTGGAACGGAGAAACCAGCACGGCCCGCCTGCATCGGAGCCTGCCTGAACTGGTGGAATATCTCTTCCGCGAAGATGCATTTCCACAGGGCGTTATTCTCTGCACCGGCACCGGTCTGGTGCCCGACCATCCTTTCACCCTGACCGAAGGAGATATTGTACACATCGAGATCGAGCAGCTTGGCACGCTAAGCAATCCGGTCGTGTGCGGGAAAACGGCTCTCACGCAAAAATAGTATCCTATCAGACGCTGGTATCGGGTAAGGAGTTTGAGGATTGCTGTGTAATACTCTTGATAAATTCGCGCGCGACACGTGAAATCGGGCCAATGCGGCGATAGACAAGAGCAAAAATAAACTCCTCTTGCAGATCGGCAATCGGCAGGAGCAGCATGTCATGCCCGATCTGCGAGGGGCGAATCAGCGCGGGCAGTGTCAGCGTCACACCAATGGCTTGCCGCACCATCTCTTTCAGGCCCTCTACCGACTCGATCTCCACCAGCGGTCGCAGGGGCAGACCGCGCTGGGTAAAGATACGCTTGGTGATCTGCCCCATGCGTGATGTTTCGTCCAATAGCAAGAATTGCTCCTCTATGATCTGTTCCAGCGTGACCGCCTGCCTCTGCGCCAACGGATGTCGGGCAGAGACGAGCAGATGTAGCGGCTGGCGAAAGAGTTCCTTGACGATCAGCAATTCCGATTGCTGGCGCGGATCGAGAATCAGGCCAAGCTCCACCTCTCCCTGCTCGACCGCCGTAATCAATTCATCGGTGTGGTTCACGCGCACTTTTAAGCGCACATGCGGATAACGCTGATGAAATGTGGCAAAGAGTGCCGGTAAAAATGAAGTTGCCAGCGACTCAATGCAGCCGATCAGCAGCGTCCCCCGTTGACCGGCCTTCAGTTCGGCGAGAAACTGCTGGCCTTCCTGCAACTGTTCCATCGCGTTGCGCACATAGCGCGCGAACTCCTCACCCGCCGGAGTCAGAGCGACGCGCTTCTTATTACGTGTGAAGAGGTCTACTCCCAACTCGTGCTCCAGAGCAGCAATCTGACGGCTCAGGGCCGATTGTGCAACTAAACATAATTCAGCCGCCTTACGAAAGTTTTGTGTCTGGGCAGCCGCCAGAAAATACGTGAGTTGATAGAACTCCATGACAATACTCCTCAGTTGATCTCAGTGTAAGATCAACATTATATCAAACAGGTGTTGGACGCATCAACTTTTGTCGCTTATACTTGGAGTAGGTTCTACGTGAAAGCTACACAACGCTGAAGGAAGGAGCGAAGAGAGCTTTTATGACACAGGTTGAACAACTGGCCGCCTTCGTCACGCGCATGACTTACGAAGACATGACGGAGGAGGCGCGTCAGCAACTCAAAATTCGCATTCTGGACGCGCTCGGCTGTGCATTTGGCGCGCTTGAGGGGCCACCTATCAAGTTACTGCGAGCGCAACTGGCGGATTTTGGTGGCAATCCTCTGGTCACGCTGATCGGCGGCGGCAAGACCGCTCCTGACCGCGCCGCCTTCTACAACTCGGCGCTCGTGCGCTACCTCGACTACAATGATAGCTACCTTGCCAAAAAAGAAACCTGCCATCCCAGCGACAATCTGGGCGCGGTACTTGCCGCCAGCGAGTATGCGCGACGTAGCGGCAAGGATTTTTTGACCGCGCTGGCGGTTGCTTATCAGGTGCAATGTCGGCTCTCTGATGTCGCGCCGGTACGCGCCAGAGGCTTCGATCACACAACGCAAGGAGCCTACGCCGTAGCAGCAGGCGTGAGCAAGGCACTGGGTCTTGATCAGGCCAGAACCGCCAATGCCATCGCCATCAGTGGCACCGCCTATAATGCTTTGCGTGTCACGCGCACGGGCAGGCTCTCCAACTGGAAAGGGCTGGCCTATCCTGACACGGCTTTTGGTGCGACCCATGCCACCTTCCTCGCCATGCGTGGCATCACCGGCCCCCTGGAAGTCTTTGAGGGCAACAAGGGCCTGATGGACAGCATCACCGGTCGCTTCACGCTAGACTGGACGCAGGAGAATCTTGAGGCCGTGCGCCGCACCAGCGTCAAGAAGTATAACGCCGAGTTTCACTCACAATCGGCGCTTGAGGGCATTCTGGAGCTACGCGCGGCCCATCATATACGGCCAGAAGAGATTAATAGCATCAGTATCGACATTTTCGATGTCGCCTATCATATCATCGGCGGTGGCGAAGAAGGCGACAAAAAGCAGGTGCAGACGAAGGAAGAAGCCGATCACAGTCTGCCCTATATGGTCGCAGTCGCGCTGCTAGATGGCGAGGTCACGCCCGCACAATATGCGCCGGAACGCATCGTGCGTGAAGATGTACAGAGCCTGCTACGCAAAGTCACCATCCGGCCCGATGAGGAGCTGAATCAGCGCTTTCCTGCTACCTTGCCCTGTCGTATCCAGATTACGCTCAAAGACGGTCAAACGTTGAGCATCGAGAAGCAGGATTACGAGGGCTTTTATACACGTCCATTGTCGTGGGAACAGGCCGTCGCCAAGTTTGAGCGCCTGGCGTCCCCTTATACCGCCGCGACGCAACGCGCCTCTATCGTCGAGACGCTGGCTTCCCTGGAAGCAAAAGAGGTTGCTCAGCTAACGGAGCTACTGAACGGACATGGTGACAAACCTTAAAGAAATCCCGTAGGGGCGTGATTCATCACGCCCTCGCAACGATCTCGCCATCCGTGCGACATCGGCAATTCCGTAGGGGCGTGATTCATCACGCCCTCGCAGCGATCTCGCCATCCGCGCGACATCGGCAATTCCGTAGGGGCGTGATTCATCA
>Ga0080006_1250795_pt1 | contig 31480 bp, 24 predicted proteins | sample RS3BMetagenome_FD_69209 | JGI IMG/M metagenome (GOLD analysis project Ga0080006, IMG submission 69209) | Ferric oxide microbial mat and aquatic microbial communities from Rainbow Spring, Yellowstone National Park, USA - RS3B (SPADES... ...
GGCGACGACCCCGACCACGTCGGCACCGGCTCCGGACAGCTCGGCCACGGCGGCGTCGAGGGTGGCCGCGGTCCGGCCGGTGACGGTGACCCCGTAGCCGAGTGAGGCCAGGTGGTGGGCGGTGGCCAGGCCGAGCCCGGTCGAGGCCCCGGTGACCAGTGCACTGCGGGCGGTGTCCATGACCCGAGTATGCCGTGCGTCGGCGGGCCGCGGACCGGCCACAGGGTCGGAAGCGGGCCGGTCGCTCCGGTGGTCAGTCGCGGAAGTTGTCGAACTGCAGCGGGATCCCGAAGTCCTCCGCCCTGAGCGCGGCGATGACCGCCTGGAGGTCGTCGCGCTTCTTGCCGGTGACCCGCAGCTGGTCGCCCTGGGTCTGGGACGACACGCCCTTCAGGCCGAGGTCCTTGATGAACCGGTTGATCTTCTTGGCGTGGTCGGACGAGATGCCCGCCTGGATCCCGAGTCGCTGGCGGGCGGTCCCCTTCGAGGCCTCCTCGACCTTGCCGACGTCGAACGACTTGAGCGAGACCTCCCGCCGGACCATCTTCTCCTGGAGCACCTGGTACAGGGCGCGGAGGCGGTCCTCGGTCGAGGAGGCGAGGACGAGCTCGGTGTCGCTGAGCTCGATCGTCGAGTCGGTGCCCTTGAAGTCGAACCGGGTGGCGGCCTCGCGGTTGGCCTGGTCGACGGCGTTGCGGACTTCCTGCATGTCGACTTCGGAGACGACGTCGAAGGTGGGCATGGCGAAACAGTAGCGCCGCGGGAAGCGGTATCCTTGCCCGCCTGCGGGTCGGTGCCCGAGCGGCCAAAGGGAGCAGACTGTAAATCTGCCGGTTCTGCCTACGAAGGTTCGAATCCTTCCCGGCCCACGCAGAAGAAAGCCCTGGTCAGAGCCCATAAATAGGGTTTTGGCCGGGGCTTTCGTCATGACCCCAGAACTAAGACCTTGGCTACCGCGGTAGCCAAGGTGCGGCACGCCATCCCGATGTTCGCAGCATCTCACCTGACCCGTTGGGTTTTAGGGGTCAAGAACGTGGCAGATTTCCGGACTTTTTCGACAGATCCTGAGAAATTTCGCACTGTGGGCGATTTGCAGCACTCAGAGGCTGCATGACCACGGCACCGATTCATGAGAGATCTCGATGACCCGCCGAGCGGCAGGAGAAGGTTCGCTGTATCGGACCCCCGACGGCACCTGGCATGGCGCCGTCAGCTTCGGGAAGGGGGCCGATGGCAAGCGAATCCGTATGCATGTCCGCGCCAAGACGAAGTCGGCCGCCGCCGCAAAGCTGAGAGCTCGCATCAGAGACAAAGAGGCCGGTCTGGTGCCGACCGGGGGACAGCCGACCGTCGAGGAGTGGTTGACCCAGTGGCTCGAACTGACGGCCCGAACCCGCAAGGAATCCACCTACAAGACCTACAAGACCTTCTGTCAGTACGCCATCGACGCCTTCGGTGACGTGAAGCTCGACCAGGTGACCACCGAGCAGATCGAGATGCTCTATGCCTGTCTGGCGGGACGGGGCTTGTCTCCTGCCACGGAGGCAAGCGTCCATCGCACACTCCACGCCGCCTTCGGTGAGGCGATCAGGCGCCGTCGGATTGTTCACAACCCCGTCGACCACGCTCGGCACACCCCAGTTCAGGATATCGAGGTCGAGCCCCTCTCGGTGGACGAGGTCAAGGCCGTCCTGACGGCTGCCCGAGCCGGCAGACAGGCAGCACGATGGGAGATGGCCCTGACCCTTGGATTGAGGCAGGGAGAGGCCCTGGGGCTGCAATGGGGCGAAATCGACTTCGATAGGAAGACGCTCTCTGTCCGGCGGGCGGCTTTCTCGGCCAAGTGGCGCCACGGGTGTTCGCAGGGCACGCCTACCTGCGGCGGGAAGCCGGCAAAGTGCCCAAGTCGGACCGGTGGCGGGGTCCGGGTAGGGCCCCCGAAAAGTCGGAGGGCTCTACGGACCGTCGCCATGCCGGAGTCCCTCGTCAGTTCCCTAAGGACCCACCAAGTCGCCCAGGCGGAGGAGCGTGAGATGGCGGGTGGCAAGTGGGTCCAGGGCCCTGGATGGGTGTTTCCCACCCGGACCGGGCATCTGGTGCGGTCAACCGACGACTGGACTGCCTGGAAGGATCTGCTGAAGCGGGCCGGCGTCCGTGACGCCAGGCTTCATGATGCCCGGCACACGGCTGCGTCGTTCATGCTCGCGAACGGGGTGGACGGCCGGGTTGTGATGGACATTCTCGGGTGGAGCCGCCTCGAAATGATGGCTCGCTACCAGCATGTCAACACGAAATTGCAGGAGGGGGCAGTCCGCAAGATGGGTGAGCTCCTGTCCGATGACCAGGTCTTGAGCGGCGACGCAACACCCGCCGACTATGAATCCGAGCGGACACAGTCGGGACCGACCAGGTCACCGAATCCAAGCGACTCGACCAAGTAGATTTCGGGAGATCACGTGAGGCAGAACCAGGGAGTGGAATTGGTGGATACGGCGGACCTGCGGAAGGCCAGAGGTGCATTCTTCACACCTGAGCCGATCTGCAATTTCATGACCGATTGGGCCGTCCGCTCGCCCAGCGACGCAGTGATGGAGCCCGCCTGCGGTGAGGCAGCGTTCATGGAGTCCGCTGTCCGTCGTCTCGGTGATCTCGGTGCCAAGCCATCCGAGATGTGCATTTCGGGGACGGACATCCACGAGCCCAGCGCTCGGACAGCGAGGTCGTTGCTGAAGGCTCAAGGGGTCAAGGCCAACGTGTCCGTCGGGGACTTCTTGGCCTCAAAGCCGGCTGCGAAATTCGACGCCGTGATCGGCAACCCGCCCTACATCCGGTTCCACGACTTCTCAGGCCCGGCGCGCGCCACAGCCATGGAGGCGGCTCTTACTCAAGGTGTCCGGCTTTCCAAGTTGGCGAGCTCGTGGGCGTCGTTCGTAGTCCACTCATCGGCATATCTGAAGCCCAAGGGTCGCTTGGCGTTCGTGTTGCCGGCTGAGCTACTGACCGCAAATTATGCGAGTCACGTCCGTCGCTACCTGCTGGAGCGGTTCGGCGTGGTCAGCCTCATTCTCTTCGAGGAGCAGGTGTTCCCCGGCGTGATGACCGAGGCTGTTCTTCTGCTCTGCGAGGGCAGCGGGGGAACTGACCACTTCACCGTTCGTCAGCTCCGTTCTCCGTCGGAACTGGAGAATCCGGCAACTTCGCTGAAGTACAGCCCAGGCCTCGTCTCGGACAAGTGGACGGGCGCACTTTTGTCCGGCCTTGCTGGTCCGGGTCTGCTTCACAGCCTCGTGGATGGCCCGTCGTTCTCATCTCTCGGGAAGTGGGGTCGGGTCTCGCTCGGATCGGTGACAGGGAATAATGCCTACTTCGCGATGAGCCCGCAGCAGGCAAAAGCTCGCGGCATCCCGGCGAAGGAGCTGCTGAGGATCTCTCCTCCGGGGAGCCACCATCTTCGATCAATCAGACTCACCGCCTCCGGGGTCTCTGCCCTTGGACGGGCTGGGTCGCAGACACTTCTGTTCCGCCCGTCGTCGAAGCCATCGAAGGCTGCTGCTGCGTACATCCGTGATGGTGAGCGCCAGGGCGTGCCCGATGCCTACAAGTGCCGCGTCCGTACTCCGTGGTGGCAGGTACCAGTCGTGCCGGTTGCCGACCTGCTGATCACCTGCATGAACGCGGACACCCCACGGTTGGCCGCAAACGAGGCCAAGGTTCGCCACCTGAACTCCGTCCACGGTCTGTACCTCGACGAGGAGCACCAGGACCTATCGGTCCCGCTGGCCGTTGCGAGCCTGAACAGCGCCACGCTGTTGGGCGCTGAGCTGGTCGGCAGGGCATATGGCGGCGGCATCTTGAAGCTGGAGCCCAGCGAGGCGCTGGAGCTGCCACTGCCGAGCCCCGAGGTCGTCCGGTCCGCAGCAGGCGAGCTCTCGATGCTGACACCGACGCTCCGGAGGCTGATCGCCAATGGACTGCTGCTCGACGCGGTTGGACTGGTGGACAGTGTGCTCCTGGCGAAGTGGTGCGGTCTCAGCTCAGACGAAATTCTGTCGCTTCGCGAGGCCCGCTCTCACTTGGCGGAGCGTCGGGTCACTCGCGGAACCAAGGCCCGACTAGTAGACAAAGGCGATGCCACCTAAGCCATCCGCGCTGGCGTCGTCGATTGCGTGCGCCCCTCTTCGAGAGCATTTGGAGGCGGTGCGCGCCACTTCACCGCTCCCCAAGAGCTGGTCTCAGGTGGAGTCCGGTTTTCTGGCGGCAATGGCACAGTTCGACGCGTTCGTTGCCAATGGCGAATCCACACAGGCAGACAGGCAGAACGGCAAGGGCGACTACTTCAATGACCTCGTCGCGCTGCTGATCATGGCTGCTTCGGAACGGACTCTCGTCAGCCGGCGCAACGTTGATGGTCGGATCTTCAAGAACCACAACCTCGATGTGACCTATCCGGGCAAGGGCATCGCCGAGGTGCTGGTCGAGACCAAGATGCTCGGGACACCTAAGCACCCCGGCAGCAAGAAGCAGAAGGCCGTCGGACGTGACGGGAGCGCCGACTACCTCAAGCGGGCCAAGGAGCTTGCATTCAAGGCCGTCGACATCAAGGCTGGCTTCGGGCTGGTTATCTCCGAGCAGGGCGGCTACCAAGCACCTCTCGCCGGTGACCTGGCGACCTGGAGCCGCAGCAGCAAGCCCAAGACCTACTACCTGATGGCAGTTAGGGTCACCGGGAACGCCGACTTGCAAGCGTGCATCAAGACCTCCCTAGAGCTTGCTGAGGTACTGGACGGAGTCGGACTGTTCGCCTACACCAACGATCACTTGGCGAAGCCGGCAGAGTCATACGTTGCAGCGTCCTTCAGAGGTCCGGGCATCCCCCAGAACCTTCAGCTCGGTCCCGTCCTCCACACCATCGTGAACATCCTGTCGTCCCTGCCGCAGGCAGACGTTGCGCCCAGCGGTGATGTCACGCCTCTACCCATTACGGGCTCGCTGCCTTCTCGCACCTAGATCCATCGGGGTCCTACTCTTCCTCCCCTCGATTGAAAGTGTGATTTCCAGCCATCAAGAACCGGCTGATTCCGCCGATGTTCCTACCTATGGGACGACGGACTCCGCCAGGGCTACCTGAGTGTCAGCGGCCCGGACATGCCGGCTCGAGGGTTTGCCTGGACGGCACCTACGGAAAGCGGAAGAGACAGCGCTTTCGTTGCACCCTCCCCGACGGGGCGTTCCATCGCTTCGTCCCGCCGCTACCTCGACTCTGCGCAGAGTCCGGGGTCTGTCAGACCTGCGATAACCCCGTCCATTCGCATCAGGGGCCACTGGCAATGCGGGGAGGGTTCTACGAAATCAAGGAGATGGCCGCCGCACTCGTCAACATTGCCGGTGGCACCACCTTCACCGAAGCTGCCCGACGTGCACAGGTTGGCTACTGGGGCACGAGAGGCACGGGCCGACTCGGGCCCAAGACGACGGAGAACGGGCAGACAGTTGCCGACTGGCTCAATCAGTTCGGCCCGGTCATCTCGGAGGCCCACGCAGAGGCTGGGTGGCCGGAAACCGTGATTCTCGACTCGACTGAATTCAAGTGGACCGACAAGAACGGAAAGTCATCTCAGCTCTTCGTCATACTGGCGGCCTGGGGCTATGAGGCCGGCGCATCGAAGGGCCGTCTATGGCGGGTGGAGGCTCGGCCCACCGACAAGTCGATGGACTGGCAGAAGTTCCTGCGGTCGCTACCGGGCAAGCCTCGCTCTGTTGTCTACGACGGTGACCGTTCCATCGGCCCAGCCGTCAAGAGGGTCTGGCGAGGGAGCGTCCCTGTCCACATCTGCGAACACCACCTGACCGTCAACGCAGGCAAGGCTCTCGCCGCCGACGGGCAGAGTCACGGGACACTACGAACGCTGCTGAGTACTGCGTTCCACTCATTGCCCGAGTGGGAGGCGTTCCGTGATGCGGTGCGCAAGGACGGAAGGTGTCCGGAGACGACCCAGTGGGTGGACTACAAGGATGCGGCCCTCAGTTTGCAGACCGCCAATCGGGCGAACATCCCGGCGCACTATTCGACAGGACCTCTCGATGCTGCCCTGGCCACCATCCGGCAGTCCGTTGCACGGCGACGTTGGACGTTCCGGAACAAAGAACGGATGGACCAACTGTTGGACCTGATGCGGCTGCGCATCAACCGATTGGACAACGTCGAAGACTGGGCCGAGTGCATTCGTCAGCACCTCGAGCAGAACGACGGCGTGCCGGTGAGGAGTCGAAAGATTGCTGACCCGGTGACCTTCGACCAGCAGGGGGAGCGGGTCTACAGCCTCAGGAAGTAGGGAGCTCGGAAACGCCCTGAACGGCTTCTTGCTGAAGGGTGGGCTGGGCAACCGAGGCCAATTGAGCACTAGACACAAACAGGTCTTTCCATGCTCGCTTCGCTGTATCCAAGCCATCGAGAATCTTCTTGGTCTCCCGGCGTAGCCGCTTGCGCTCCTCGGACGATGCCGGGAAGTGCAGCACGAGGTCCACGTATCGCTCGGCGACCGTAGCAATCGTGCTTTGAGTAAATCGCATCTGCGGTATTTGAGCTTGCGTCTCCGGTGACGCCAACGCCGCAAAGATCGTGTACTCATCGAGACCGATGGTCTTTGCTTTTGCAGCATCTACGCGCAGCCGGAGTATGTGACTCTGGAGAAGAAGGTCACCGTCTGACTTCATGACGTAGGCCACTCGGCCAATCAGTTCCTCACCGTCTCGGATGAACAGAATGTCACCGGCGGTCGCTTGCGACTTGACGCCGAGCCTGTCGAAGGCGGCGCGGCCGACACGCTTCTTCGGGGCAGTCACTACTTGGTGGTCGGTGATGTCAGTCGTTCGTACGAATGGGACCAAGCCACGCTCGTCGTACTCGGAACTCTTGACCGAACCAGGCTTGCTCACACTGATCACGCCAAGCTCGATGAGCTCTCCAACCGTGTGGTCCTTGGTCTGACCTGTTCCAACAGCGGCCTCGCTCAGGTAGTAGCGAGGGATGAGCACGCCAGGTTTGAGGTCGGCCAGCGAAACCAACGTGCCGAGCCGCGAGGTTGCCGACGAAGCTACGCCCTCCCGCTGCTCGGCGACCAACTCCAAGTATCTCTGGGCCACCTCACTGATCTCGTCGCTCGCAACTATGCGGGCTCTCGAGTCATGACCACAGGTCGTCGGCTCCGCCATGAACACCTTGTCCTGAAATGGGTCGTCGACCGAGTCCGAGCCCTTGCGTCGCCCTACGAACAGCAATGTACGTGCACGAGTACCGCCCTTTCCTGAGGTCTTGAACGTCTCATGCGGAAGCGTGATGACGGCAGTAGGTCTCACCTCACTGAGGAGCCAGTCGAGAATGTAGCGGTATGACTTCCCGGCAAAGAGACCTTCGGGGAGGACCATGGCAACAACGCCGCCAGGCTTGACAAGGCGGACGCAGCGCTCGATGAAGAGAATCTCCGGACGCTCGGAGGGGGGGTCGGTTTGCTTGACTCCGGGAGCGCAGCCCAGTTCGTAGTCTGTGACCCATTCCCCACTCACCTTGATTGACTTTCCATAGGGTGGGTTTGTTAGAACGCCATCGAATGCTCCGAGCTCCATCCCGCTAGGCCGGTCCGTCTGCTGCGCCACCGGAAGAAGCGAGTTTGCACAGTAAACGCTGCTCCTGCCATCGCCCATGAGAGCCATGTAGGCCTTCGTAATCTTGGCCAAGAACCGGTCCTTGTCGCAACCGTAGAAGTTCTGCTGGGCCACCCGCTCACGTTCATCCCCGAGTTCGGCTGGAGTCCAACCGCGTGCATCAGCCTCCATCTCCATCCGTCGCCAAACGGATTCCAGTGCAGCAACCAAGAAGCCCCCTGACCCGCAAGCAGGGTCGATGATCTTTGAGTCCTCGCCGATTCCAGAGATGAGGACTGCGAGATCAATCACATTGCGAGGCGTGAAGAACTGGCCCTCGTTGCCTCTCAGCGACGGGCCGATGAATGCCTCGAATGCATCCCCAATCACGTCTCGGTCTGCTCGGAACACCCGATACGGTGAAAGCTTCTCCACGAAGTAGTAGAGACTCTTGGCGTCCAGACGGATTGTCTCGCTGTCAGCCACTCGTCCGTACATCTGCCGTGATGTAGACAAAAGACTTTCCATACGGACCTTCAGGTCATCGGGCGTCTCGTTGTCGAACACTCGAAATTCCAAGGGCTTCGCAACTGTCCCGTGATAGCGCTCGTCGTAGAGTTTGCAGAGAAGAAGATTGATGACCTCATCGACGAGGTCATCGTCTCGTGTCATTCCAATGGCGTTTCCAGCGAGATGGTTTCGCAGTTCAGAGAAGAGCGCTCGAAGTTCGACGGTCGGAACCAACAGGTTCTCTTTCAGCCCTGGGTTGTCGATGTTCGCCAAGAGGTTCTGCACGTATCCCGGCACCGCCGCCACTCGCTTCAGTACTGGACGCCGGTGTTCGCCACTTCCCTCGAAGACCTTTCGATAGACAATCGTGTCCAGTCCATTGGTCCACACGCCGAAGATTGCTGCGGAGTTGCGCATGTGCTGCTTCAGCTGGGCAAGCCCATTGTCCTCAGTGGGGCGGAGCTCCGACCTCTTGCACTCGACAATCATGAACAGGTCGTCGTCATCCTGCGCAGCGTCGAGAAACACAGCAATGTCAACTGGTTCGCTCTTCGTCTTGCTCGAAGAGAGTCGGACGAGGTGTTGCGGACGAGTTCGAATCAAAGACTTTGGGTACCCGAGGGGACCGGCCAGCCTCTTGGAGAACGGCTGAGTTGCCTGCACCTCTTCGGGTGTGGCTTGAGTCGTGAGCCCTGAGATGAAGTCGATGAGTGTGCTGGAGTCATCCTCGGCGGCGGTGAGAACCGGGGGACTGACCTGTGTCTTCTTCACCACGGCTACCACCCCGCCCGCGAGGCCAGCTCCGCAGAGGCGGGGCATGTCTGATGAATGGAGGTCCCCCGATTTGTGCGCATGCCTTAGGGTCGGAACGCCAGAACGATTTGAGATCGGTCCGGGGACCTCGCAGCTCACACCTTCAATCGAAGGCAGGAGAGGTGAGGGCGTCTGGGTCGAGGCGGTGGTCATGCAACCTATGAGTGCTGCGGATCCGGCTCCGTGCGGTATTTCCGCGGGAATCTCATCGGGGCGAATCTCGATGGCTGTCATGATTCTCACCATGCGGCGGAAGCCTTGGACTCCTACCGTTGGGCCATGAAGAGAGAACGTCGCCGGTGGACCGGGCGGGTTGCCGCTGACATCCCCGAGGGACCAACAGGACAGCCGGCGCATGCGGCCGGGGCCACGTGGTCAGCGGTCCACGTCGTCGTGCTTCCGGAGGTCGGCCGCGTTTTCATGACGGTGCCGCTGCCGTCCCAAATGATGCTCGAGGCGGCTGAGGGCCACGCCAAGCGTGCCGTCCGTCTTCGCAAGCAGCTTCCCAACCAAACCGAGCGGGTGAAGTGGACCATGCCCGGTCATGAGCTGCGGTTCTCGAACGAGAAATTGCTGTACGACTGCCTGCAAGATTCGATGGCCGCCGTCCTGCTCGGCCATACGGCTCTCGACAACTTCCTTAACGAGGCAATCCCTGCCGACTTCGAGTGGACCGATGACAAGGGCCAGGTCGTCGGGCGCCAGCAGATCGAGGGTCACTGGGGACTGGAAAAGAAGCTCGACCTGATTCTCCCCAGGGTCACCGGCAAGGAGAGCGTACAGACGGGTCTGCCGGAGACGTGGGCCCGCTGCCAGGACATCAAGGCCCTCCGTGACCTGATCGGCCACACCCACTACGAGGCGACGTACACGGGACCGCACGATGATCCGGAATCGAGCCTCTATTCCAGGCTGTTGGCCTGCGACCTCGAAGTTCTGGTCCAGGTCGCGGATGACGTGCGGGACTGCTACGTCGCGACGAGGAGCACCGAACAGAAGTGATCGCCGGCGACCGGAGTAGCCGCACATTTTGTGCCCGGCGGTCGGGCTGATGGCCAGTGCCGATGAGCCGGCTATGCAAATCGGTACTGCACGTGCTGCGGATGCTCAATCATCAGTCGTCGGTCGACGATGACCCCCGAAATCGGGCGGATGCCCGTAGAGGGCGCGAGAATGTCCTGTGATGTCAGGAGGATTCCCTGGACTGCCGTCCAGAGATAGGTAAGTGCCCCCGCCAGATGGTCCTCCCACCCCGTCAAGGGGGAGGGATCTTGGAGCGATACATCCGGGGAGAAGTGGGACATGACCTGTACGTGTGGGTTCTCTCCGGTAGGACGGATGGTAAGACGAGCCAGTACCTGCTCAGGTCTGATTGGCCCGTGGGGACACACCCACTGGTTCGTTATCTCCACATTGTGAGGGACCAACGTGACCAGCGGTTCGGGGCTCGGCACCGAGTAGATACCGACCACATGGAGCGTCTGGTGCTTGTCGATGTTGGACAACTGGGCCAGCCTCGACAAGCGATCCTCGGATGGAGTGCCGGGGCTCACCATGTAGGGCTGTACGTCAAAAATTCTGCTGATTGCGATGGGCGGAACGCTGTGCAGATTGCCAGAGGACTGTTTCGAGGTGAATTCCCTCAAGTCTCTGGGGAAGCGCCCGCCCTTCTTGTTTTCGTATAGGACGGGGAATTGCAGACCTCGCCTCCAACTGGGCACCGGGTCAGTCCTGTCGAAATCTCCGACCGTGACGCTGGCCAATTCCCACACGAAGTGGTCGAGCGCGGATCGGAGATTATGGATGATCTCGCCGACCCAAGTGGACCACTCAGCTGGCGGCTCCTCAAGGACATTGAGGATGACCACGTGCTCACGTGCCTCTAGGTCGAACTCGACCCGAACGGGATCGGGATTGGCGTTTACCCGACTCCTGAACTGGTTGATTTCAGCGTTCAGGGCCTGGATCTGTTGGAGCGCCCTGTCGAGTTTGAGCAGGGGCCCATCCAATGAGGGCATCGGCCCAGCATGGGAGCCAGCGGCCCGTGAGTCAATCAGCCGACCGATGTGGGTTGGTCGCCGAACGGCGGCACGTCGAGCCCGATTTCGCGGAATCCCGATGTGGATCAACCACGATTTGTCCGTGACCGTCTTCGGCGAAGAGCAGACTCAAGATTTCTGGAGAGTGATCTTCGAGACCGGGAAGTCACCTCAGGGCCAGTCAGTGATGGCCCACCCCGTGACGATTCCGGAGATGAACAAAGACGGCGCGCCGTCGTAGAGGTTCGCCCCGCTGATCATGTGCCGACGGCCGCCGGCAGGTGTGCCGCAAGGCGCTCAGCAATCTGCATCACCTCGCCCTGACTCAGTGGTCCTGGTTCAGCGATCATCTCGGAGAGCTTGCGTGGCCACGTGACGAGGACTCCGCCGAGATGGAACGGCTTGGCGAACAGGCTCCACTCAGAGTCGACGAAGCACAGGGCCGCTTTGATGGGGACATCAGCATCTTCGATGGCCGCGAGCACTGCGTCGATCTGCTTGGCGAGGCCGCCGACGAGCTTGGTCTGATCCCGACCGTTGACGTAGAGCCGGCGATCCGTCTTGAGCCATCCGCCGACATCTCGCAGTTCGACCTTCCCCTTGTAACTCTTGGCATCCACGATCCATATTCCGGAGGCGGCAACGACCAGGTGGTCGATGTTCGCTCGACTGTGAGGAATCCGGCGGTCGTGGAGCATTACTGCTCGGTCACCGACAGTCCGGAGCATGTGCGCCGCAAGTTTCCGCTCGCCTTCTGAACCCTTGGCCCAGGCCTTCGTCGATTGGGGGTCGTCGGCGAGGAACTTGACCACGCCGGACAGCCGGCCCCACTTCTGGTCGATCTGCTTGGCCCGACGCTGATGCCTGCGCTCGTACATCAACTGCGCCGATGCCCCGGCCGTGCTCAAGGCTGGGAACGTCGGCAGGCCGTCAGTGAGGGTGGAGGCAGGCGCTGAAGGAGGAATGGGGGATTGGTCTGAATTGGCCGGGCGACATCCGGTGCAGGTGGCTGATCGTGCCTCGGAATCCCACCACCCCAGAGTGCCAGGGTCCATCAGAGATGCGCAGCCTGAACATGTGGCCGGATAGCGCAGCTTGAGCAATCGGGCTGCCATCCACTCGTAATCGGCATTGGGGCCGAGATTCTGAACTTCGGGTCACACCCTCCACCCCCCGACACAGCCGGGTCCTATCCTTCCGAGGGTGGATGGCTCGGATGTACTGATTATCGGCGCTGGCTTCTCGCGTGCCGTCAGCAAGTACATGCCACTCACGGATGAGCTGGGGGCGATGGCCGTTCAGCAGGCCAACCTCACTTCCGACCCAAGGGTGCCGCGTCGATTGTTTGGCCCAGCACTGACGTTCGAAAGCTGGATGTCACTGATTGCCGAGGATCAGCCCCATCTCTCCGAAGGTCAGAACCTCCAGAACCGGGCGCTGTTCGTCACGATTACCGAAGCAATCGTGGAGGGTCTCGGCTCCTGCGAGACGAGCGTTCTGTACACCCAGATTCCGACCTGGCTGAGTGACCTGCTGAAACTGCTTCACCACACACGGGCCACCGTTGTGTCACTCAACTACGACACGTTGATCGAGGCCGGTGTTGCGAGTCTTGATCTGCCGGGCCTTCAAGGCGGGGAACGCACCACGCCCCGTGACATCCTGAACGACACGCCACCCCTCCCCAACATCGGTGCCCGATTTGGAGGCCCGATCCAGCCGACCTTCCGCCTACTCAAGCTGCATGGCTCGCTGGACTGGTGGGCTGCACCAAAGGATCCGAGCGGGGCTTCGGTGAACCGGACGCAGCTGCGGAGTTCGTTCGGCCACCCTGAACCGATCACAGAGGAGGACCGTCGGGGGATACCGGGATGGGAACCATTCATCATCCCGCCGGCAGCGGCCAAGTCCTCGTACTATCAGAACCCCTTCACGAGGAATCTCTGGAAGACGGCGTTTGATGCACTTCGGACGGCTGAGCGAGTCTCGCTGGTCGGGTATTCGCTTCCGCCGACAGACATCGTCATGGGCGGAATGTTGGAGTCAGCGATACGGGATCGGAATGTGCCGATTGACATCGTGAACCTTGATGCAGAGGACCTGGAACGAAGACTGACGGAATGGGGAGTCGAGTCGCTAGTCACAACAGAGGGGTCCAACTGCATAGCGACGTTTACGGCTGCTTATCGAGATCGGGTCGCAACGGACTATGTGCATCGTCTGGCCAAGATGGAGGTTGGGGAGAACCGAGACACCGCCCTTCTTGTCGCCAGACAGAATCCCCAGGTCGGTCAGACCGGAAGCCGAGTTGCCGAGATCGTTCCGTCCCGTGGGGGCACCGTGGCGTTGATTCCGTCCGGCCCAAGCGCACCCATGCACGAGGCGACTGCGGTCCAGGCGGGTCCTGACGGCCAGCCGTTGAAGCAGTCGTTCCCAACCCTGGGTGATCTAGTGCCGCGTCAGGCAACGTTTGCGCGCTTGACCAGTTCCCGCAGGGCCCGGTCGTGTGCGTTGCGGTTCCGCCTGATGATGTAGCGGCGGATCATCGAGGCCTGCTCTTTGTGGCTGGCGTGGTCGGTGCCGTCGAGGGCGAAGTAGCGCAGCGCCTGGAACTGAGCCTCGATCCGGTTGAGCCATGACGAGTAGGTCGGTGTGTAGGCGAGCTCCACGTTGTTGGCTGCTGCCCATTCGCTCACCCGCTGGTCATTCTTGGTCGACAGGTGCGGGCTGAAGTTGTCGAGCACGATGGCAATCCTGGCCTCGGGTGGATGGAGGCTGCGCAGGTAGCGCATGAAGGCCAGGAACTCGCTGCGGCCCTTCTTCGTGGTCACGTGCCCATAGAGGCGGTCGGTCGAGAGGTCGTAGCCGGCCATGAGGTGTCGGACCCCGTTTGGCCGGGTGTAGGTGGCACGTCGGCGTCGCCGGCGTGGCGGGCTCTGTCCGCCGCCAGCAGTTCCGACCGGCGCCCACTGCTTGCCCGGATGGGGCTGGAGGTTGAGCGGGCCGAACTCGTCGAAGCACATCACGACCGACGGATCACCTGGTCCGGGCTGGGCGGTGCCATCGGCGATGGCGTAGAGCTCGAGGATCCGGTTCTTCTTGGCCTCGAAGTCCGGGTCGTTGGACTGCTTCCAGGTCTTGATCACTTGAAACGACACGCCCTCCTCTCGGAGCAGGACCCGGAGGCCCTCATGGCTGATGTCGTCGACCACCCCCTCGGCGACCAGGAACTCTGTCAGCTTGGACAGGCTCCAGGTCGAAAAGGGCAGGTTGTGGTCCTGCGGGCGAGACAGAGCGATCTTCTTGATGGCCTGGCGTTCGGGCAAGGTGAACTTCGCAGGTCGTCCACCGGCGTACTTCGGAGCGAGCGAGTCGAACCCGTCGGCGTTGAAGTTGTGGATCACCTCTCGGACCCGGTCTTCGGACGTGAAGGCGATCTTGGCGATGGCGGGAACATCCATGGCCTGGGCGGACCAGAGCACGATCTGGGCTCTTCGCCATCGGACCACCGAGCCCGATCCCCGTCGCACGATCCCGAGAAGCTTGTTTCCCTCGGCACCACTGATCTCACGGACGCGCACACGTTCGGCCATCACCCAAGTCTGCGCGACCTGGTCCGTCAGATGGTGGACGCGCCCCCGGGAACGTTGGCGGTCACGGCACTAGGGCCGCCCGACAGGGCGGATTGAATCGGCACCGCCAGTAGCCAGTTCAGTAGCCAGTGCACCCGGTTGTAGGTAGGTTTCGAACCAATGACACCTAGAGAATCCCAGCTCACAACCGGCCTTGACCTGCTGTGGCCGACCCCATTCGAAACTGTAAATCTGCCGGTTCTGCCTACGAAGGTTCGAATCCTTCCCGGCCCACGCAGCACGTACCCCGGCCGGCCCGGCGTGGGGAACGGATGGTCAGGCGCCCGCCCCGGTGGCGAGCAGCGTGGGCCACGGCGCCTCGTCGAGCGCCGTCAGGGGCTGTCGGAGCGTGAAGATGTCGACGAACAGCGCGGCGGCGGCCGGGTCGTCGTCGATGGTGGTGCCCAGGCGCGCGAAGCGGAGCAGGCGGTCGAGGTCCTCCTCGGGGAAGTCGCCCCGGGTCCCGGGGGTCAGGATGTCGGAGCCGGCGGCGATCGCCCACGGGGCCCGGGTCGCCTCGAACGCCCGCGGGGCGAATGCCCCGGCCACGTCGTCGAGGGAGCCGCCGAACGAGGCGCGCTCGGTCAGCGCGTCGTCGAGCGCACGGGCCTGCAGCGCCGCGGACGACATGCCGTGGCCGTAGACGGGGTTGACCTGGCAGAGCGCGTCCCCCAGCAGGACGAGTCCGCGGGGGAACCGCGGCATCCGCTCCACGTGCCGGCGGACGGAGCGGGGGAAGCGGAAGGCGTGCGGCCCGTCGACCACCGTCGCCGTGGCCACGAGGTCGTGCCACATCGGCGACGCCAGGGTGGCGCCGAAGTCCCGCCACGCAGGTTCCCGCGTCGGCGGGTAGTCGCCGAACCGGCCGCCGAGGCCGGCCATCCACAGGCCGTCCTCGATCGGGACGAGGTAGCCGGCCCGGGTCGGCGTGGCGCTCGCCGGGTCGGGGACGACCAGGACACCCGAACCCTCGAGGGCACCCGGATCACGGGGCCGGACCACGGCGCTGGCGTAGGCGAAGTCGCACCGGATCACCGACTCCTCGGGCGGGTCGACGCCCAGTGCCGGCAGCCAGCCGAGGGACCGGGCGGCGCGTCCCGAGGCGTCCACCACGAGCCCGGCGGCCACGCGGGTGCCGTCCTCGAGTTCGATGCCGGTGACGGCACCGTCGTCCACCACGGGAACGCGGACGGCACGGCCGCCGAGGACCGTCACCCCCGGGACCTCGGACAGTCGGCGACGGACGACGTGCTCGAGGAGCCCCCGCGACAGGGAGTACGAATGGATGCCTGTCGTCAGGGGCTCCGGCCGGTACACGGCGGCGAGGTACGACCGGCCCTCGGGGCGGATCACGCACAGGTCCCGGCCGAACCGGCTCCGTACGGCCCCCGCCCCGAGGAGGTCGTCGCCGAGTCCCGGGAAGTACTGCGACGCGATGTCGAACCCGCCGGGCAGCAGGGTGTGGAGGTGCCGTCCCTGGGGAATCCCCCGACGGCACGTCGGTCCGTCGGGGAGTGCGTCCCGGTCGAGGACCACCACCTCGCCGAAGTGGTCGGCCAGGACCCGGGCGGCCAGGAGCCCGGCCACGCCCGCCCCCATGACCACCGGCCGGTCGCCGCCGGTGACCCGCCCGCCCCGTGCATCCATCCGACCGCCACACTCCTCGCGTCGGGGCCGGGCGCGTCCCCGTCGACCGCCGGACCCCTCACCCGACACATCGTCCGGGTGGCCGGAGAGCTTGAGCCGGGTGGCGGGGAGGCCCCGCGGCGGGGGAGGGCCCGGCGACTCCGGGCCGTCCCATTGGTTACAATGACGTTACGGATTGACTGAGTTCAGGGCCCGTCCCGGTGGGGCGGGACCGTCGGGGGACGTGCAGCCGCTCCGTGCAGGACCCCGCCGGCCTCGCCGGACCGGTCGACCCAGGAGAGTCCCAACCCCATGCCATCGGAACGCACAGCGGCGGCAGTGCCCGAGGACGAACGGCCCGTCCGCGACGAGGTGTCCGGCACCCGGTACCACCCGGTGGTCCGCTCGCTCCTGTCGTACGCCGACACGGTCCGCGACCGGCTCGGCGGCCCGACGGACGCGTTCGAGGCGACCGAGGAGCCGGACGGGCCGATCGACACCCGTGGTCTGGTGTGGCGCCCCGCCCTGCTCGGCTTCCTGGCCGTCCTGGCCGTCGCCGTCGGCTCCTCGCTGCCCAGTTCGCCGTTCAAGCTCGAGATGCCCGGCGTCTGGTTCTTCGGCGAGCCCAGCACCAGCGCACCCAGCCACTGGGGCGTCTACTTCTCGTTGGCCGCCGTGTACGGCGGGCTCCTCCTGTTCATGCGGGTGTGGTGGGGCATGATCCGCCTCTACCGGAGCCGCCGGGGGGTGCCGATCCGGACGATGATGGGCGTCTTCGCCCTCTGGTCGGTGCCGGTCCTGGTGATCGCCCCGCTGTTCAGCCGGGATGCGTACTCCTACGCCGCCCAGGGCGAGATGGTCAGCCACCACATGAACCCGTACCTGTACGGCCCCTTCCAGCTCGGGAACAACGCGTACACCGCGCCGGTGGATCCGCTGTGGGGGAACGCGCCGGCGCCCTACGGCCCGATGTTCCTCCAGATCGACGGCTTCTTCGCACGCATCACCTTCCACAACGAACTGGCCACCATCGTGCTGCTCCGGCTGCTCGAACTGGTCGGCGTGCTGCTGATCGCCGCCTGCGTCCCCCGCCTGGCCCGGCTGTACCACCGGGACGGGGCCGAGCTGTTCACCTTGATGGTCCTGAACCCGGTGACGATCTTCCACCTCATCGGGGGGGCCCACAACGACGCCCTCATGCTCGGGCTGCTCGTCGCCGGCCTCACCCTGGCCAAGGAGAAGCGTCCGGTCGCCGGGATCGTGCTGTGCGCGCTGGCCACGGCGGTCAAGGCACCGGCGGCGCTCGGCGCGCTCTACATCGGGTGGAGCTGGCTCGGGACCGGTGTGCCCGTCAAGGACCGGATCCGACCGGTGGTCACCGCCGGGCTGATCGGAATCGGCGTCCTGGGCGTGTTCTCGTTCGTGAGCGGCCTCGGCTGGGGCTGGGTCTCGGTCCTCGACACCCCCGGGGTGGTCCGGTCCTGGGCGTCGCCGACGACCGGGGTCGCCTTCCTGGCCACCGGGATCGCCCACCTCGCCCACGTCGACGTGGGTGTCGGGGGCGTCCTGACGGTCTGCCGGTTCCTCGGCATGGTGATCGCCGTTGCGTCCGGGGTGTGGCTCCTGCTCAACAGCGACCGCATCGGCACCCTCAAGGCGCTCGGGATCACGCTCCTGCTGTTCGTGCTGCTCGGCCCGGTCGTGCAGCCCTGGTACCTGTCGTGGGGGTTGGTCCTCCTCGCCCCGGTGGCACTCGGCCAGCTGCGCTCGCTGGTCATCGGCCTCTCGATGGTCACGGCATTCATCGAACTCCCCGGCGGGACCCAGCTGGTCACCACGCTCTTCCACGGGGACCCGCTGCTGATCGTCCTCACCCTGCTGTGGCTGCTGATCGTCCTGACCGTTCCCCTGTCGTCGTGGGACCGCAGATCGGCGGTGGCGGCCGGCGAGGCGGCGCCGGCGGCGGCCTCCGCCGTCGCCTGACCGTGCGGATCGGCTCCGCGGTCCGGTGACCGTGGTGGGCCCGTGACCGGATCGGTCCCGGCCGGACTCAGCCGCCGAGGTCGAGACCGTCGCCGCCGAGCATCCGCTGCAGCACGGCCACGTCGAGCCACCGGTTGAACTTCCGGCCGATCTCCCGCTCCACCCCGACCTCCTCGAACCCGCAGGCCCGGTGGAGGGCGATCGAGGCGGTGTTGTCTCCCCCGATCCGGGCGATCATCGAGTGGAACCCGTGGAGGGTGGCCAGGCGGACCAGCTCCTCCAACAGGGCCCGGCCGACCCCGTTCCCGCGGTGTGCGGTGTCCACGTAGACCGAGTTCTCGACGGTGGTCGCGTACGACGGGCGGTCCCGGTAGGTCGAGAGCGATCCGAACCCGAGCACGCGGTCCTCGTCGTCCACGGCCACGATCACCGGATAGGTGCCCCGGTGGTCGTCCATCCAGGCGGCCTGTTCCTCCGGCGTGCGCGGCCGGAGGTCGAACGTGGCCGTCGATCCGACCACCTCGGCGTTGTAGATCCGCCGGACGGACTCGGCGTCGCGGGGCTCGGCCAGGCGCAGGTGCATCCGAGGATGGTAGACGGGAGGCCGTCTGTCCCGGTGCGCTGGATGTGGCTATGATCTACTGTCTTGCTGCTCGATCGAGCCGCACTGCCCCTGTAGCTCAGTGGTAGAGCACCGCCATGGTAAGGCGGGGGTCGTGGGTTCAATCCCCACCGGGGGCTCGCCCATGGCGGCGTAGCTCAGTTGGTTAGAGCACACGGCTCATAATCGTGGGGTCGCCGGTTCGAGTCCGGCCGCCGCTACCAGTTCACCGGACCCGGCCGGGCGGGGTCCTCGCAGCACCGGGTCCCCGGGGACGGGCACCCGGGGACGTCCGTTCCAGAGCAGCAATCACATCGGACCCGCCGCCGCCGGCGGCGGGAACATAGGGAGTCACCGTGGCAAAGAACGAGAAGCGCATCCAGGTCACGTTGGCCTGCGAGTCGTGCAAGCGGCGGAACTACATCACGACCAAGAACAAGATGAACGACCGTGAGCGGATCGAGATGAAGAAGTTCTGCTCGTGGGACCGGCGCCACACCCTCCACAAGGAGACCCGCTAGGCGGCGGGGGACCGGCGTACCCCCTCCCGGTCGCCGGGGTGTGGGTCTCGCCTGGGACCTGGGCCGCCCCTGGTGGTAGCCTGGGGAGCCGCCTCTGCGTTCGGGAGTCCGTTCGCGCCACGGCGGTCGACAGAGGGCAGTAGCTCAACTGGTAGAGCACCGGTCTCCAAAACCGAAGGTTGGGGGTTCAAGTCCCTCCTGCCCTGCTCTGCACCTGTGACAGTGGTCGAAGGAAACAGCACGTGAACCGAGAACAGAAGCGACAGATGCAGCGTCAGGGCCAGGACCCCGAAGGGGAGACCGCGCCCGCCCGCACCGCCACGCCTGCTCGCAAACCGGTGAAGCGCGAGCCCTTCCGGATCGGCCAGTTCCTCCGCGAGGTACGCTCGGAGCTGCGCCAGGTGGCCTGGCCCAACCGGTCGGAGGTCGTCAACTACACCACGGTGACCCTGGTGACCCTCCTGTCCCTGATGGTCCTCATCTTCGTCCTCAACTACGCCTTCGCAAAGGGCGTCCTCTGGCTGTTCAAGCCCTGATCGGTATGACTGTGACCCACGACGCAACCAACCCACCCCTGGGCGACGACCCGGATCTCGACCCCGCCGAGGACGCCGTCGCGACCGACGCCGGGCCGGACGGCACCGGGGCGGACGACGCCGCGGACGCCCCCGCCGTGGCCGAGGAGACCGGGAGCGACGACCTCGACGACGTCGACGAGATCGACGACGGGGAGGACGGGGAGGACGACGAGCCCTTCGTGGTCAGCCCCTACGACCAGCCCGGGCGCTGGTACGTCGTCCACACCTACGCCGGCTATGAGAACAAGGTGAAGTCGAACCTCCACAGCCGGACGGCGTCCATGGGGATGGAGGACCGGATCTACGAGGTCGTCATCCCGATGGAGGACGTCACCGAGTTCAAGAACGGCAAGAAGGTCATCGTCCAGAAGAAGGTGTTCCCGGGCTACCTCCTGTGCCGCTGCGAGCTGGACGACGACAGCTGGGCGGTCATCCGCAACACGCCCGGGGTCACCGGCTTCGTCGGTCCCGGTACCAAGCCGACCCCCCTGTCCCGCCGTGAGGTCGAGGGCATCCTCCAGGTCAAGGTGGAGGGCGGCGAGGCCCCGTCCAAGCGCACCCGTCCGCGCCTCGAGCACGAGGTGGGCGAGACGGTGCGGGTCAAGGAGGGCCCGTTCGCGGACTTCTCGGGCCAGGTGGCCGAGATCAACGAGGACCAGCTGAAGCTCAAGGTGCTGGTCAACATCTTCGGCCGGGAGACCCCGGTCGAGCTCGAGTTCAGCCAGGTCGCGAAGCTCTAGGCCTCGCCGGCACGTCGTCAGTCCAGAGGAGACACACACCACCATGGCACCCAAGAAGAAGGTCCTCGCGGTCGTCAAGATCCAGCTGCCCGCGGGCGGCGCCACACCGGCGCCCCCGGTGGGCACGGCCCTCGGGCCGCACGGCGTCCAGACCATGGACTTCGTCAAGCAGTACAACGCCGCCACCGAGAAGCAGGCCGGATCGATCATCCCGGTCGAGATCTCGATCTACGAGGACCGGACGTTCTCGTTCGTCCTCAAGACCCCTCCTGCCGCCGCCCTGCTCCGCCAGGCCGCCGGGATCGACAAGGGCGCGTCGACGGCCGGTCGAGAGCAGGTCGCCTCGGTCACCGACGCCCAGATCACCGAGATCGCCACCATCAAGCTGCCCGACCTGAACACGTCCGACATCGAGTCGGCGAAGAAGCAGGTCGCCGGCACCGCCCGCTCCATGGGGATCGCCGTCGCCGGCTGAGCCGGCAGACCGCCCGTACCCGTCCACACGAAAGAGACCCGCCCATGTCCAGGGGAAAGAAGTACACCGCCAGCCTCGCCGGGATCGACCGCCAGCACCTCTACTCGGCGTCCGAGGCGGTCGACCTGGTGAAGTCCTCGGCCAAGGCCACCTTCGACGAGACGGTCGAGCTCGCCGTCCGCCTCGGGGTCGACCCCCGCAAGGCCGACCAGATCGTCCGGGGGACGCTCTCGCTCCCGGCCGGCACCGGCCGCACCGCGCGGGTCGCCGTCTTCGCCGCCGGGGAGAAGGCGGCCGAGGCCCGCGCCGCCGGTGCCGACGTGGTGGGCGCCGACGACCTGGTCGCCCGGGTGGCCAACGAGGGCTTCCTCGACTTCGACATCGCCATCGCCACGCCGGACCTGATGGGCCAGGTGGGCACGCTCGGCCGGGTCCTGGGGCCCCGCGGGCTCATGCCCAACCCCAAGACCGGGACCGTCACCGACGACGTCGAGCGTGCCGTCCTGGAGTTCAAGGGGGGCCGGGTGGAGTACCGCACCGACAAGGTCGGAAACGTCCACATCCGGGTGGGCAAGGCGTCCTTCGAAAAGGCCAAGCTGCTCGAGAACATCCACGCCGTCATGGACGAGATCCATCGGGCGAAGCCGGCGTCGGCCAAGGGCCGCTACGTCCGGGCGGTGACGCTGTCGTCGACGATGGGCCCCGGCGTCCACATCGACCCGCTCCTGGCCCGCCACGCCGACGAGGAGCTGGCGGCGACGGCCTGATCCGGCCCCGGCCGCTGGCCCCGGTCGGCACTCGTGGGCTAGCATCACCTTTTCCCGATCTACAGAACTGCCGTAGACCTCCGGTGTACCGGTCACCCGGTACCGAAGGGACCCCGACGGGTCCGCCTGATGAGGCGTTCCGCTCCGAGCACTGCGTGCCCGGGGCTGGCCACCCGCCGGTGTCTACGGCCCGACCAGAGCGATCCGCTCGGTGGAGGCACGATGGACAATCCGAGGGCCGAGAAGGTCGCCGTCGTCAACGAGGTGCGCGAACGGATGGAGGCCGCCGACGGCGCGCTCCTCACCGAGTACCGGGGTCTGACCGTCGCCGAGCTGGCCGAGCTGCGCCGTGAGCTGACCGCCGCCGGCGGCGACTACAAGGTCTACAAGAACACCCTCGTGCGTCTGGCCGTCGCCGACACGCCCCGTGAGGGCGTGCGGGACCTCCTCGCCGGCCCGACCGCCATCGCCTTCGTCCACGGCGACGTCAGTGCCGTGGCCAAGGCCCTGCGGGACTTCGCCCGGGCCAACCCCAACCTCGTCGTCAAGGGCGGGGTGGTGGGCACCGTGGTCATGTCGGCCGCCGACGTCGACGTCCTGGCCGAGCTCCCGTCCCGCGAGACCCTCCTGGCCCAGTTCGCCGGTGCCCTGTCGGCCCCGCTCACGCAGCTGGCCGGCCTCGTCCAGGCCCTGCCCCGCAACCTGGCCTACGGGATCGCCGCCCTGGTCGACCAGCGTCGGGCCGAGGGCGACGTGGCCCCGGCCGAACCGGCCCCGGAGGCCGGAGGGGCGACCGCCGGGGCCGCCGCCGACGAGGCGGCGGACGCACCTGTGGCGGACGCACCTGCTGCGGAGGCCGCCGACGGGGGAGCCGACGCCGGCCCGGCCGACGAGGCCGACGAGGCACCGGACGCCGGCTGAACGGCGTCACGACACACCGATCCACCGACCAATCAACGACACACAGGAACAAGGAGCAACGACGATGGCAGGAACCCTGACCAAGGACCAGATTCTGGACGGCATCGCTGAGCTGTCCGTGCTGGAGCTCAGCGAGCTCCTCAAGGAGTTCGAGGAGCGCTTCGGCGTCACCGCCGCCGCACCCGTGGCCGTGGCCGCCGCCGCCCCCGCCGGGGGCGCCGCCGGCGGCGAGGCCGCCGCCGACGAGGAGAAGAGCGAGTTCGACGTCATCCTCACCGCGGCCGGCGACAAGAAGATCCAGGTGATCAAGGAGGTGCGGGCGCTGACCAGCCTCGGTCTCAAGGAGGCCAAGGACCTCGTGGACGGTGCCCCCAAGCCCGTGCTCGAGAAGGCCAACAAGGAGGACGCCGAGAAGGCGAAGGCCCAGCTCGAGGGCGCCGGCGCCACCGTCGAGCTCAAGTAGTACCTCCCCCGGGGTCCCGGCCGTCACCTGGGCGGTCGGGTCCCGGGCTGCGGGTGGTCGACGCGGCACGCCCGGGTGCGCCGGGCCGTGCGGTCCGACGGCCGGGATCCTTGACTGTTCCCCCCGGTTCTCGTACCTTGTGGGGGCCTGGCTCCGGGGTTCCCCCGTATGGGTTGTGATCCTGTGCGCTTCCGGTTATGCTTACTGGTTGCCGTGCCTGCCCCTGTCGCCTTCCTCAGCCGTCCGCGCTGAGTGACGCGCGCCCTCACGCCCCTGACGACTGCTCCGGCGGCGGTCGTCGAACCCGCAGACCCCGTCTAGACGTGCCGCTTCGAACCCCGCATCACCGCAGTACCCCGTCCTTGCCCCATTCGCCTTGCAACTGGGAGGAGTAGGCCGTTGCCTACACGGTCCAACAGCCCGGAACGTTTTTCGTTTGCCAACATCGACGAGGCGCTTCCGCTGCCCGATCTCGTCGCCATCCAGCGGGACTCCTTCAAGTGGTTCCTGGACCGCGGCCTGGCGGAGACGTTCAACGACATCAGCCCGATCGAGGACTTCACCGGTCAGCTGAGCCTCGAGCTGGAGTTCGACCCGACCGACCCCGACCTGCGCCCGCCGCCCAAGTTCTCGGTGGAGGAGTGCAAGGAGAAGGACATGACCTACGCCGCGCCGGTCTTCGTGCGCGCCCGGTTCATGAACGCCGGGACCGGGGAGATCAAGGAGCAGACGGTCTTCATGGGGGACTTCCCCGTCATGACCGACAAGGGCACCTTCATCGTCAACGGCACCGAGCGCGTCGTCGTCAGCCAGCTGGTCCGGTCCCCGGGCGTCATCTTCCAGCCCGGACGCGACGCCAAGACGGTGTTCACCGGCACCATCCACCCCTACCGGGGTGAGTGGATCGAGTTCGACGTCGAGGCCAAGCCGGGCAAGGACGTCACCGCCGGCTGCCGGGTCGCCCGCAAGCGCCGGCTCTCGCTCTTCGTGCTGCTGCGCGCGCTGGGCTACGAGGACCAGGCGTTCCTGGAGCGGTTCGTCCGCCACTTCGACTTCCTCGAGGGCCAGTGGGAGAAGGAGCAGAACCTCGCCCCCACCCGGGAGGAGGCGCTGCTCGAGATCTACAAGCGCGCCCGTCCCGGCGAGCCCCTCTCGGTCGAGGCCGCCCGCCAGTACTTCGAGAACGCCTTCTTCAACCCGAAGCGCTACGACCTCACCCGGGTGGGCCGCTACAAGCTCAACCGGAAGCTCGGGCCGGAGATCGAGCGGATCTCCGAGCTGCTCGACATCGACCTCGAGCGCCCCTCGCCGACCCAGGGCGTGCTCAGCCCGGCCGAGATCCTGGCGTCGGCGACCTACATGCTCCACCTCGCCAAGCACATGGCGGACGGCGAGTCGAACTACCGCATCGACGACCAGGACCACTTCGCCAACCGCCGGATCCGGTCGGTGGGCGAGCTCATCCAGAACCAGGTCCGCGTGGGCCTGTCGCGGATGGAGCGGGTGGTGCGCGAGCGGATGACCACCCAGGACGTCGAGGCCATCACGCCCCAGACCCTCATCAACATCCGTCCGGTGGTGGCCGCGGTCAAGGAGTTCTTCGGCACCAGCCAGCTCAGCCAGTTCATGGACCAGAACAACCCGCTCTCGGGCCTGGCCCACAAGCGTCGCCTGTCGGCCCTCGGGCCGGGTGGCCTGTCCCGCGAGCGGGCCGGGTTCGAGGTCCGTGACGTCCACACCTCCCACTACGGCCGCATGTGCCCGATCGAGACCCCCGAGGGACCGAACATCGGCCTCATCGGCTCGCTGGCCACCTATGCCCGGGTCAACGAGTACGGCTTCATCGAGACCCCCTACCGCAAGGTCGTCGCCGGCCAGGTGACCGACGAGATCCTCTACCTCGCCGCCGACGAGGAGGAGGAGCACGTCATCGCCCAGGCCTCCGCCGCCCTGGACGCCAAGGGGCGGTTCACCGAGGAGAAGGTGCTCGTCCGCCGCGGCCCGCAGGGGACCGGTGTGCGGGTCGGCCTCGCCACCACCTCGTACGGCACCACCTCCGAGATCGACTTCGTGTCCCCGTCCGAGGTCGACCTGATGGACGTCTCTCCGAAGCAGATCGTGTCGGTCTCGACTGCGCTGATCCCCTTCGTCGAGCACGACGACGCCAACCGGGCCCTCATGGGCGCCAACATGCAGAAGCAGGCGGTGCCGCTGGTGGTCCCCGAGGCCCCCTACATCGGGACCGGGGTCGAGGCCCGTGCCGCCCGTGACGCGGGTGACGTGATCATGGCCGAGGGCGACGGCACCGTCGTCGAGGTCTCGGGCGACCAGATCACCGTGGAGTACAAGTCGGGCGCCAAGGACCGCAACGGCCACGTGCTGGGCAAGAAGGTCTACCGCCTGGCCAAGTTCCGCCGGTCGAACCAGAACACCGCCATCAACCAGAAGGTGATCGTCGACGAGGGCCAGAAGGTCTCGGCGGGCGACGTCCTGGCCGACGGCCCCGCCACCCACAACGGCGAGCTCGCCCTGGGCAAGAACCTGCTCGTGGCCTTCATGCCGTGGGAGGGCTACAACTACGAGGACGCCATCATCCTGTCGGAGCGCCTGGTGAAGGACGACGTCCTCACGTCGATCCACATCGAGGAGCACGAGGTGGACGCCCGCGACACCAAGCTGGGCGCCGAGGAGATCACCCGGGACATCCCGAACCTGTCCGAGGAGATCCTCGCCGACCTGGACGAGCGCGGCATCATCCGCATCGGTGCCGAGGTCGGCCCGGGCGACGTCCTGGTGGGCAAGGTCACGCCCAAGGGCGAGACCGAGCAGACTCCCGAGGAGCGCCTTCTGCGCGCCATCTTCGGCGAGAAGGCACGCGAGGTCCGCGACACGTCCCTCAAGGTCCCCCACGGTGAGCAGGGCACGGTGATCGACGTGCGCGTCTTCTCCCGTGAGGACGCACACGAGCTGCCGCCGGGCGTGGAGCAGCTGGTCCGGGTGTACGTGGCCCAGAAGCGCAAGATCTCCGAGGGCGACAAGCTCGCCGGCCGCCACGGCAACAAGGGCGTCATCTCGAAGATCCTCCCCATCGAGGACATGCCGTTCCAGGCCGACGGCACCCCGGTCGACATCGTGCTCAACCCCCTCGGTGTGCCGAGCCGGATGAACGTCGGCCAGGTGCTCGAGTCGCACCTCGGCTACGCCGCCCGCTGGGGTTGGGAGGGTGCCGGCGACGCCGCCAACACCCCGCTCCGCGGCACCGAGACCAAGACCCGTCCGCGCACCGACCCCGCCGTCTGGGTCTCGACGCCGGTGTTCGACGGTGCGCACTGGGACGAGGAGGACCAGGCCGGCCGCCACCCGACGATCCAGCAGATCTTTCGCAGGCTCAACCCGGACGGCGAGGACGGCACGATCCAGGTCAACGACGAGGGCAAGTCGCAGCTGTTCAACGGTCGCACCGGTGAGCCCTACGACAACCCGGTCTCGGTCGGCTTCGTGTACATCCTGAAGCTCCACCACCTGGTGGACGACAAGATCCACGCCCGGTCGACCGGTCCGTACTCGATGATCACGCAGCAGCCGCTGGGCGGCAAGGCCCAGTTCGGCGGCCAGCGATTCGGTGAGATGGAGGTGTGGGCCCTCGAGGCGTTCGGCGCCGCCTACGCGCTCCAGGAGCTGCTGACCATCAAGTCGGACGACGTGCTCGGCCGCGTGAAGGTCTACGAGGCCATCGTGAAGGGCGAGAACATCCCCGAGCCCGGCATCCCCGAGAGCTTCAAGGTGCTCATCAAGGAGATGCAGTCGTTGTGCCTGGACGTCGAGGTCCTGGCCCCCGGCGGCGAGGAGATCGAGATGAGGGAGCTGGACGAGGACGTGTTCCGCACGGCCGAGGAACTTGGTATCGACATCAGCCGGCCCGAGCGCGGGTCGGACGAGGAAGATGCCCGCCGCGCCGCCGAAAGGGGTTTCTGATGTTGGATGTCAACGAGTTCGACCAGCTACGGATCGGTCTGGCCACGGCCGACTCCATCCGGGGATGGTCCAACGGCGAGGTCAAGAAGCCGGAGACCATCAACTACCGCACGCTCCGTCCGGAGAAGGACGGGCTCTTCTGCGAGAAGATCTTCGGCCCCACCAAGGACTGGGAGTGCTACTGCGGCAAGTACAAGCGCGTCCGCTTCCGGGGCATCATCTGCGAGCGCTGCGGCGTGGAGGTCACGCGCTCCAAGGTCCGGCGCGAGCGCATGGGCCACATCGAGCTGGCCGCACCCGTCGTCCACATCTGGTACCTGCGCGGCACCCGTAGCTGGCTGGCGTACCTGCTCATGGGCACCGAGGCCCGCGAGGAGCTCAAGGCCAAGCAGCTGGAGAAGGTCATCTACTTCGCCGCCAACCTGGTCACCTGGGTCGACGAGGCCAAGCGCCACGAGGACCTGCCCGAGCTCGAGGCGGAGCTGCGCGACGAGATCGCCGACATCGAGAAGAAGCGCGATCTGGACATCGACCGCCGCTTCAAGGACCTGGAGAAGGAGCTCTCCGACCTCGAGAAGGCCGGAGCCAAGGATGCCGAGACCAAGGCGCGCCAGCGGCTGGCCGACAAGGAGATCGCCGGGGTGCGCGAGCGCTACGACGACGAGATCGCGCTCGCCCAGCGGGCCTTCGACGAGTTCAAGAGCCTGCACTCCCGCAAGATCCTCGAGGACGAGCTCCTGTGGCGCGAGATGCGCATCCGCTACGAGGACTACTTCGAGGGCGGCATGGGCGCGGAGACCATCACCCGGCTCATCGACCGGATCGACCTCGATGCCGAGGAGGTCAAGCTCCGCGAGATGATCGACGCCGCCGACGGCCGCAAGCCCCTGTCGGCCCAGCGCCGCCAGAAGGTCATCAAGCGCCTCAAGATCGTCACGGCCTTCAACCGGCGCGACGAGCAGGGTCGTCGGATCAACGACCCCCGGGCCATGATCCTCGACTCGGTCCCCGTGATCCCGCCGGACCTGCGTCCGATGGTGCAGCTCGACGGCGGCCGGTTCGCCACGTCCGACCTCAACGACCTCTACCGTCGGGTCATCAACCGGAACAACCGCCTCAAGCGGCTGCTCGATCTCGGCGCGCCGGAGATCATCATCAACAACGAGAAGCGGATGCTCCAGGAGGCGGTCGACGCGCTGTTCGACAACGGCCGCCGCGGCCGCCCGGTCACCGGGCCGGGCAACCGTCCGCTCAAGAGCCTGTCGGACATGCTGAAGGGAAAGCAGGGCCGGTTCCGCCAGAACCTGCTCGGCAAGCGCGTCGACTACTCGGGCCGCTCGGTCATCGTGATCGGCCCGAACCTCCAGCTCCACCAGTGCGGCCTGCCCAAGCTGATGGCACTCGAGCTCTTCAAGCCGTTCGTCATGAAGCGGCTCGTCGACGCCGAGTACGCCCAGAACATCAAGTCGGCCAAGCGCATGGTGGAACGCCGGCGGCCACAGGTCTGGGACGTGCTGGAAGGGGTCATCAAGGAGCACCCGGTGCTGCTGAACCGTGCCCCGACCCTGCACCGCCTGGGCATCCAGGCCTTCGAACCCGTCCTGGTCGAGGGCAAGGCCATCCAGGTGCACCCGCTGGTCTGCACCGCGTTCAACGCCGACTTCGACGGCGACCAGATGGCCGTGCACCTGCCCCTGTCCGCCGAGGCCCAGGCCGAGGCGAGGGTCCTGATGCTCTCGTCCAACAACATCCTGTCCCCGGCGACCGGGCGTCCGATCACCGTCCCCACCCAGGACATGGTCTTCGGCATCTACTACCTCACCCTGGTCGAGGACGGGCTGAAGGGCGAGGGCCGGGTCTTCCGGCACGCGTACGAAGTCGAGACGGCGTTCGACGCCGGCGACATCGAGCTGCACGCCAAGATCGTGCTGCGCCCGGAGGCCGGCAGCGCCCTGGCCCACTCCATCGCCCTGACCAACGGCGCCGAGGTGGACGCCGACGGCAACCTGACCGGTCCTGCCGCCGACGAGCGGATCGAACTGGAGACCACCGCCGGCCGGCTCTTCTTCAACACGGCGCTGCCGGACACCTACCGCTACATCAACGACATCGTCGGCAAGCGGAACACGGCCATCGGCACCATCGTGGAGGAGGTGGCGTCCGGGTTCCCGAAGCGGGAGGTGGCGGCCAGCCTCGACCGGATCAAGTCGCTGGGCTTCCGCTACGGCGCGCAGTCCGGTCTGACCATCTCGATCAACGACGTCGTCACCCCGAAGGAGAAGGGCACCATCCTCGACCGCTACGAGAAGGAGGCGGACAAGGCCGAGCAGCAGTTCAAGCGGGGCATCATCACCGACGACGAGCGCCGCCAGAAGGAGATCGAGATCTGGACCTCGGCCAACTCCGAGGTCGGGAAGGCCATGGAGAAGACCATGTCCGAGATCACCTTCAACCCGATCGACATGATGGTCGACTCCGGTGCCCGGGGGAACAGCCAGCAGATCCGTCAGATCGCGGGCATGAAGGGCCTCGTGTCCAACCCCCGCGGCGAGATGATCCCCCGGCCCATCAAGTCCTCGTTCCGAGAGGGCCTCTCCGTGCTCGAGTACTTCATCTCGACCCACGGTGCCCGCAAGGGCCTGGCCGACACCGCCCTCCGCACCGCCGACTCCGGCTACCTCACGCGCCGGCTCGTCGACGTCGCCCAGGAGCTCATCGTCCGCGAGGACGACTGCGGCTCCGTGCGCGGCATCTGGATCGAGGGGGTGGTGCCGGACAGTGCCGGTACCCGGTCCTACCTCGAGACCCGGGTGACCGGCCGCATCCTGTCGGAGCCGGTGACGCTGTCGGACAAGACCAAGCTGGAGGCCGGCACCGTGCTGACCGACGAGCTGGTCACCCGCCTGCGTGACGACGCCGGCGTCGACCGCGTCCGCACCCGTTCGGTGCTGACCTGCGAAGCGGAGCAGGGGATCTGCGCGGCCTGCTACGGCCTGTCGCTCGCCACCGGCGAGATGATCGAGCTCGGCGAGGCCGTCGGCGTCATCGCCGCCCAGTCGATCGGCGAACCCGGGACCCAGCTGACCATGCGGACGTTCCACACCGGTGGCATCGTCGGTGAGGACATCACCCACGGCCTGCCGCGGGTCGTCGAGCTCTTCGAGGCCCGCACCCCGAAGGGTGCGGCCGTGCTCGCCCGCCACTCGGGCGTCGCCCGGGTCGAGGAGGACGAGTCCGGGCGCCACATCACCGTGGTCGCCGACGACGGCGAGGAGCACACCGTGCTCGTGGCCCCGCGTGCCCACCTCGAGGTGGGGGACGGCGAGGAGGTCGCCGCCGGCGACGCACTCGTCGAGGGCCCGAAGGACCCGAAGGAGCTGCTCGAGGTCAAGGGCATCCGCGAGACCCAGCAGTACCTCGTGGAAGAGGTCCAGAAGGTCTACCGGGACCAGGGCGTGTCGATCCACGACAAGCACATCGAGCTGATCGTGCGCCAGATGCTGCGCCGGGTCCTCGTCGCCGAGCCGGGGGACGCCACGTTCCTGCCGGGTGAGCGCGTCGACAGCCGCATCTACGCCGAGGTCAACCGGGCGCTCGTCACCGACGGGAAGCGTCCGGCCGAGGGCCGTCCCGAACTGATGGGCATCACCAAGGCGTCGCTGGCGACCGAGTCGTGGCTGTCGGCCGCCTCCTTCCAGGAGACGACCCGGGTGCTCACCGAGGCCGCCATCGAGGGCAAGTCGGACCAGCTCTTCGGCCTCAAGGAGAACATCATCATCGGCAAGCTGATCCCGGCGGGCTCGGGCATGGAGCGGTACCGGGACATCAAGCTGGAGATGCCGGGTGCCGAGGCCATGCCGGCCTGGGCCCTGGGCGGCATGGACACCGACACCGAGGACCTGGCCGCATGGCTGCGGGACACCGGCGGGGACGGCACGCTGGGCACGTTCAGCTCGGACATCGATGCCAGCTGGCTCGGTGCCGTGCCGTCGTCCGAGGACGTGGCCGGTGGGTCCGATGCGGGCGACACCGACCGTCCCGTCGAGGGCGGGACGCTCGAAGCCGGGGCCTGAGCACCCCGCACCCCCACGGGCCCACCCGGCCCGTGGGGGTGCGGTCCTGCCCCCGCTCCCCACCCGCAGCGGGGGATGGGGCCGGTGGCCGCCCCGGGGCCGTCGCCGGTCCCGCGCGCACT
>Ga0080006_1238610_pt1 | contig 31429 bp, 27 predicted proteins | sample RS3BMetagenome_FD_69209 | JGI IMG/M metagenome (GOLD analysis project Ga0080006, IMG submission 69209) | Ferric oxide microbial mat and aquatic microbial communities from Rainbow Spring, Yellowstone National Park, USA - RS3B (SPADES... ...
CTGTCGGCTCCAGTTCGGTGACACCCCGCTCGAGCGCCCGCGCGATGATCCAAGCGACGTGGCCGGCCTGCACGTCCAGCAGGTAGGGGAAATTCACGGTCAGCCCCGCCTGGGAGATGCTCTCGATGAAGCAGTTCGGGAAGCCGCGCGTGGACAAGCCCTGGAACGTGCGCACGCCGTCGCGCCAATTGTCGGTCAACGTGATGCCGTCGCGGCCGATCAGCTCGAACCCCGCGCGCCGGCAGTAGTCGGTGCCCACCTCGAAACCTGTCGCGAAGATGAGGCAATCCAGCTCATAGGTCACCCCGTCGACGACCACGCCCGACCCGGTGATGCGCTCCACCCCGCGACCGTGCGTGTCGACCAGTGTGACGTTGTCGCGGTTGAAAGTCTGCAGATACTCGTCGTGAAAGCAGGGTCGTTTACAGAAGTAGCCGTACCACGGTTTGAGCGCCTCGGCGGTGGTGCGATCGGTGACGATGTCATCGACGCGCGCCCGGATCTCCTCCATCTTGGCGAAGTCCGCGACCTCGATGTCGCGGCCGCGTCGTTCGGGGTCGGCGCCGTCGACGCCGTCGTGCCGCATGACCGGGAGCTTGCGGGTGATGCTCGTCCAGGCGTCCGCGACGAGGTCCTCCTCGGCCTGCCCGCCCGACGTGAGGATCTGGAAGTTCTCAATACGCTTGCGCTGCCAGCCCGGCTGCAGCGTGGCGGCCCACCTCGGGTCGGTGCGCCGATTGGCACGCACGTCCACCGACGAGGGCGTGCGCTGGAAGACGTAGAGCCGCTCGGCCGCCGCGGCGAGGTGCGGGACGCACTGCACCGCCGTGGCACCGGTACCGATGATCCCGACGCGCTTGCCGACGAGTTTCTCGAGTCGCTCGCCGGTGTAGCCGTAGTCCCACCGGCTGGTATGGAAGGCGTGTCCGCGAAACGAGCCGAGGCCCCCGATGCCGGGCAGCTTGGGCTTGGCCTGATACCCGTTGGCCATCGACACGAACCTGGCCCGCATCTCGTCACCGTGGTTGGTGCGGATCACCCAGCGGGAATCGGAGCCATCCCAACGGATCTCGTGGACGTCGGTTTGCAGGCACGCGTTGCGGTACAGGTCGTAGTGCCGCGCGATGCGCTGACAGTGCGCGAAGATCTCGTGTCCCTTGGCGTACTTCTCCGCGGGCATGTACCCGAGTTCTTCAAGCAGCGGGATGTACACGTACGACTCGACGTCGCAGGCAATGCCGGGATACCGGTTCCAGTACCAGGTGCCACCCACGTCGGCCGCGCGGTCGATCAACCGCACACTGTCCACACCCAGTTCACGCAGCCGCGCCCCGGTCAACAGCCCACCGAAACCGGCTCCGATGATGGCGACGTCAACCTCGTCGGTCAGCGGCTCGCGGGTGAAGGTAGCGTCCGCCCAGGGATCCTCGGCGAACCGGGCGAACGCCCCCGCCGTCTCCACGTACTGTTCGATGCCGTCCGGGCGCAGTCGGCGCGCCCGCTCTTCGGCGTACTTCTGTCGCAGCGCATCCACATCGAACGCCACACCAACGGTTTCGGTCACGTCATCCGGCTTTCTCTCCGCGGCCCCGACTATATAATCAATCGCTTGATCACATCAAGGCCTCTGGGGCCTCAACGGTCGCCCGTGCATCCGAACAACGTTCCCCTGATCAATTGCTTGGCGGTCGCCAGCGCTGCCTGGTAGTCCTCGGACGGCAGGGTGGCCGCCAACTCCGTCAGGCCGTAAACGAGGGAGTAGATCACCTCGACAGCGCCCCCGCCCTCCGGCGGGCCCGCGAGGTCACCCTGGCCGCTCTCGATGATGGTCTCAATGATCTCGCGGAACGCCTGGAATTCGCCGCCGCCCACCTCGGCGCCGAGGGCCACCGCATTTTCCGACCGGATCGCCCACTCGAAAGCGGCGAGGTCGGGGTACTCGCGCATCAACCGGCCCGACTCGTCGAGGACCGCTTCGATTCGGTCGACGACCGTGCCGGGCCGGGCGGCCGCTTGACGCAGCCGCGGCAGCGCCACGTCCGTCCTCGCCGCGATCGCCGCCTTGATCAGTTCGGACTTGTTGGGGAAGTAGTTGTACAGGCTGGCGCTGGTCACCTCCGCGGTGCGGGCGATCTCGCGGATGGTGGCCCGGGCGTAGCCCATCGTCGCCACGCACCGCATGGTGGCGACGATGAGCCGCTGGCGGGTCTCCTCGCCGCTGGCGCCGACCGGACGTCCTAGCTGCGCCGGCGGCATGGTGGGATTCTCACTCGCGCGTCCTGTCCGTTGATCGAATATTATCGACCGATCGATTAATTCCGGTGTTGGCGCGGAGGTGCGTGGTGCCTGAGCCACCGACCGGCGGGTTCCGCACGGCATGACCGTCACGCCGCCTCAGTTGGGTCGCCCCGTGGGCGCCAACGGGGAGCAGACTCGCGCACGAATAGTGACCGCGGCCATGCGTTGCGTAGCCGGGGTCGGCTACTCGAAGGCGACGATTCGGGAAATCGCCCGCATCGCCGAATTGACCAGTGGCAGCCTGTACCACTACTTTCCGAACAAGTCGGAGTTGCTCGAGGCCACCGTCCGGGAGGTCGACGCGATCGCGCTCCCCCGGTTGCGCTTCGCTGCGGCTCGATACTGCGACGTGGTCGACCGCCTCGAGGCGGTGTTGGACGAGTTGGACCGGTTGATGCGCGACTATCCCCATCTGGCCGCGTTCGACCGGGCGATCCGGGCCGAGCGAACAGCGCACCCACGCGGCGGCCCGCAGATGTATCCGGGGCTGAAAGCGTTGCGCGACATCATCAGTGAGATCATCGAGGACGCCGGAAAGCGGGGCGCGCTGCCTCGTTCGACCGACAAGGGCGCCGCCGTCGACGCCATCTACGCGTTGACGCGTGGCCTGACGGAGCGGGCAATCGGCCTGACCCCCGAGGCCTACGCGGCCACGCTGGAATCGGCGAAGGAACTGATTCGGGGAACACTGTTCATGCGCGCGACCGGCGGACGACGCTAAGCTTGCTTACCGCGCCGCGGCAACTCATCGCCCAGCGTAGCGATCGCGCAACTTGGCCAACGTCGCCTCGATACCCTTGGCGTTGGCCTTGCGCGCACCGCTGCGTTCGTAGTATTTCAGTCGGTTCGCGATCGCACCGGCGTCACGGTAGTCGAAGGTCTCCGTAACCCGCGTCAGGGTCGGCGAAAGCGCCTCGAATTCCCACCGCCAGCGATGACCTGCCGGATGGCGCCATTCGACAACTTCGTTCGGTTTCAGGGCAGTCACCGTGCTGGTGATTCGGTACGGCAACCCGAACATCTTCATGTTCGTCGAAAACTTTGAACCCACCGCGAGTTGCATCGGCGCTTTCACGTTGTCGCGCACGGTGCCGGAGCCGTCCAGTTCCTGATGGCGTCGCGGATCGGCGGCCATCGCATACAGTTCCGCCGCCGGCGCGGCGACGTCAACCGACCGGCTGACCTGTCGGGGCCCGGCATCGACGACATTGACGGTCACGGTATCTCCTTCTGGCTGTTCGGCATCGCGATGATGACGCTACGCTTCGCCCTGTCCGCACCGGGACGCCATGTCCAGAAGGGATCTCAGGACCGATGAGCCAGTCGATGTCGGGAAGAGTGGCCCTGATCACCGGTGCCGCGCGTGGACAGGGCCGGGCGCACGCCGTACGGCTCAGCGGCGAAGGCGCCGACGTCATCGCGCTCGACATCGCCGGGCCCCTGCCCTCGAGCGTTCCCTACGAATCGGCGACGCCCGACGATCTTGCCGAAACGGCGCGACTGGTGCATGCCACGGGGCGCCGGGTAGTCACCGCGGCCGTCGACATCCGCGATCTCGACGCGCTGCGAGCCGCCGTGGACAGCGCAGTGTCCGAATTGGGCCGCTTGGACGTAGTGGTCGCGAATGCCGGGATCTGCAGCCCTGCCGCCTGGGACGAGATCACCCCCGAGGCCTTCCGCGACACCGTCGACACCAACGTGACCGGCACCTGGAACACCGTCATGGCCGGCGCCCGTCACATCATCGACGGCGGCCACGGCGGCTCGATCATCCTGATCGGGTCGGCCGCCGGCATCCGGATGGAGCCGTTCATGGTTCACTACGTGGTCAGCAAACACGCCGTGACCGGGATGGCGCGTGCGTTCGCCGCCGAACTCGGCCGTTACAACATCCGCGTCAACAGCCTGCACCCGGGAGCGGTTGCCACCCCGATGGGCAGTGGGCACATGCGCGACGCCATCCGAGCGGCCGGCGACACCTACCCCGAACTGCGGGGCAGGAACAAACCGTTGCTGCCGGAAGGAACCGCCCGGCCCGAGGACATCGCGGACGCTGTCGCGTGGCTGGCCTCCGACCAGTCCAGATTCGTCACCGGAACCCAGGTCTCGGTCGACATGGGCATTTCCTACTGCTGACCAGGCTGCCGAGCGCGGGAATACCGGCCCGGGATCGGACGTTGTTACCTATGGCTAATACCCCTGCGGGGTATTAGATTCGGGTATAGATTCGGGAGGGCGTCGTGACGACGAGCGAATACCGGGTGACCGGGATGAGCTGCGCCCATTGCGAGACGGCCGTTAAGAGCGAAGTGTCACAGATTCCCGGAATCGATGCCGTCGAGGTCAGCGCACGCACCGGCCGGCTGGTCGTCACGAGTTCCGAGCCGATTGACGAAACGGCAGTGCTCAGGGCCGTCGACGAGGCCGGTTACGAGGCGGTACCGGTCGCATGACGACGGCGACCCCTCACCAGATCGAGCTGACGATCACGGGAATGACGTGCGCCTCGTGCGCGGCTCGCATCGAGAAAAAGCTGAACAAGCTCGACGATGTCGCCGCAACCGTCAACTACGCCACCGAGAAAGCCACCGTGACCGCCCCGTCGGGCTACGATCCGCAGGCGCTTGTCAGCGAGGTCGAGAAAGCCGGTTACACCGCGACGCTGTCTCAGCGGAAGGAAAAGCCCGTACCGCAATCCGGGCCGGCATCCGCCCCGGCGTCCGAGCCGGTGGCCGACGACCCCGACTTGAAGGCGCTGCGCGCCCGTTTGATTACCGCGGTCGTTCTCGCGAGCCCGGTTGTCGCCGTGGCGATGATCCCTTTCCTGCAGTTTCGCTATTGGCAATGGGTGTCGCTGGCCCTGGCCGCGCCGGTCGTCCTGTGGGCCGGCCGGCCGTTCCACGCCGCCGCGTGGGCCAACCTCAAACACGGCACCGCCACCATGGACACCCTGGTGTCGATCGGGACCTTGTCGGCGTTCCTATGGTCGCTGTATGCCCTGCTGTGGGGGACGGCCGGGCAACCGGGCATGCGCCACGGCTTCGAGCTGACCGTCCGCCCCGGTGAGAGCGCGGGCAACGTCTATTTCGAAGTGGCTGCCGGTGTGACCCTGTTCGTCCTGGCCGGCCGGTACTTCGAAAAGCGCGCCAAGCGGCAGGCCGGCACGGCACTGCACGCCCTGCTGCAGCTCGGCGCCAAGGATGTCGCGGTGCTGCGCCCCGGCGGCCAGGGCGCCGAGACCCGCCTCCCCGTCGAGCAACTCACCGTCGGCGACGAGTTCGTGGTACGACCCGGGGAGAAGATCGCCACCGACGGGATCGTGATCGCGGGTTCTTCTGCCGTGGACGCCTCGATGCTCACCGGCGAACCCGTCCCGGTCGAGGTCGGCCAGGGAGACGCCGTGACCGGCGGCACCGTCAACGCGGGCGGGCGCCTTGTCGTGCGGGCCACCCGGGTCGGCGACGACACCCAGTTGGCGCAGATGGCCACGCTCATCGAGGCAGCTCAGTCGGGCAAAGCGCCGGTGCAACGGCTGGCGGACCGCGTCGCCGGCGTGTTCGTGCCGCTCGTCATCGCGATCTCGCTGGCCACCCTCGGGACGTGGCTCGCCGTCGGCTTCTCCCTCACCGCGGCGCTGACCGCCGCTGTCGCGGTCCTGATCATCGCGTGCCCGTGCGCGCTCGGGCTGGCCACTCCCACCGCCCTGTTGGTCGGCACCGGCCGAGCCGCACAGCTCGGCATCCTCATCAAGGGCCCCGAGATGCTGGAATCCACCCGCAAAGTCGACACCATCGTGCTCGACAAGACCGGCACCGTGACCACCGGCAAGATGACCCTCGTCGATGTGGTCACCGGACCGGGGACCGACCGCGAGACGCTGCTGCGCTACGCCGGGGCCGTGGAGGACGCTTCCGAACATCCCATCGCCCGGGCGATCACCAGGGGCGCAATTGCAGAGCTCGGTACGCTGCCCTCCCCGGAAAGCTTCGTCAACGTGGAAGGCGCCGGGGTCCGGGGCGTCGTCGACGGCCACGCCGTGGTCGTCGGCCGCGAAAGCCTGCTGGCCGGCCGGGCCCAGGGCCCCGACACATCGCTGGCGACAGCCAGGGCACGTGCCGAGAGCGAGGGCAAGACCGCGGTCACCGTCGGCTGGGACGGGCGGCCGCGCGGGATCCTGGTGATCGCTGACGCCGTCAAACCCACCAGCGCCGAAGCCGTCCGGCGGTTCCAGCTCCTGGGGCTCACACCGGTGCTGCTGACCGGTGACAACCGGACCGTCGCACACCGTATCGCCGGGGAGGTCGGCATCACGCATATCATCGCCGACACGCTGCCGGCAGACAAAGTCGCCGCGGTCCGGCGTCTGCAGTCCGAGGGCAAGGTTGTCGCCATGGTCGGCGACGGCGTGAACGACGCCGCCGCCCTGGCCGCCGCTGATCTGGGGCTGGCTATGGGCACCGGGACGGACGTGGCGATCGAAGCCGCCGACCTCACCCTGATGGGCGGCGACTTACGCGCCGCGGCCGACGCGATCCGGCTGTCTCGACGGACGTTGACCACCATCAAAACGAATCTGTTCTGGGCGTTCGGGTACAACGTCGTCGCCATCCCACTGGCTGCGCTGGGTCTGCTCAACCCGATGCTGGCGGGGGCCGCGATGGCGTTCTCGAGCGTTTTCGTCGTGGCCAACAGCTTGCGCCTGCGTTCATTCACGAGCGACCTCCGGCACGCCTGACCCGCCCTTACGGCGAATCCTTGGGTAGCCTCAGCGCGGGCCCGGTATGGGATAATGCGTATAACTTACCCTCGCCGAACCACGGCCGGCGGGTTGAACCTCGCGGAGCAATCGACCCTTGCAACAGTTCTTGGAACAGTTGTCCTTGCTGCACGGCTGGCTGTCGCCCACGCTGCAGACGGTGACGCTGCTCGTGGTGATCGTCGCGATCCAATGGCGTAAGCGGCGCTGGCACAGGTGGGTGCTGCCGGGTGCGCTGATCGCCGCCGCCGCGCTGACCGGTTTGTCGTACTGGTACATCGCTTCGCTCGGAGTGGCCGGAGACCCGGCGCCAACGTCACTGTGGCTCTGGATAGCCATGACGGGACTGGCCGCCGCCGTGCTGTTGCTGGGATGGCCGGGCACGCGCTGGTGGAGGCGCGCCCTGGCGCTCCTGGCCGTCCCGCTGTGCGCACTGTGCGCCGCCCTGGCCTTGAACGTCTGGGTCGGCTACTTCCCCACGGCTCTCGCCGCCTGGAATCAGCTGACGTCGGGGCCATTGCCCGACCAGATCGATCGGCTGCGCGTCACCGAGATGCAAATCGCCGGCACCAAGCCGTCCAAGGGGGTGGTGGTGCCGGTGAACATCAGCGCCGACGCGTCGCACTTCCCGCACCGTCAAGAACTGGTCTACCTGCCACCGGCGTGGTTCAACAGCAACCCGCCGCCCCGGTTGCCGACGGTGATGATGATCGGCTCGGCGTTCAACACCTCTGCCGACTGGCTGCGCCCCGGTGGCGCGTTCACCACCATCGACAACTTTGCCGCGGCACATCACGGGTTCGCTCCGGTACTGGTGTTCGTCGATCCCACCGGTTCGTTCGACAACGACACCGAGTGCGTCAACGGCAGCCGCGGGAATGCCGCCGATCATCTGACCAAGGACGTGGTGCCGTTCATGGTGTCCAACTTCGGGGTCAGCCCTGACCGCGCTAACTGGGGCGTCGCGGGATGGTCGATGGGCGGTACCTGCGCCGTCGAGTTGGCCGTCATGCATCCCGACCTGTTCAGCGCCTTCGTCGACATCGCCGGCGACCGCGGCCCGACTCTCGGCGCCAAGGATCAGACCATCACCAAGCTGTTCGGCGGCAACAGTGCCGCCTGGGCGGACTTCGATCCGATTACCGTGATGTCTCGACACGGCCCCTACACCGGGGTATCGGGATGGTTCGACGTCCCCGGTCCGCCGGGTCCCCGCAATGTCGCCGCGGAGACCACCCCCACGCCCGACGGGCCAGATGCCGATCCGGCCGCCAACCCGGAGGGCCAGGACGCCGCGGCCAACGCCCTGTGTGCCGTCGCCGCCGCCAACGGCGTCAACTGCACGGTCGTCACCCAACCGGGTAAGCACGACTGGCCGTTTGCCGCCCAGGCGTTCGCGGCGTCGCTGCCGTGGTTGGCCGGCATGCTGGGGACGCCCGGCGTGCAACCCGTGCCGTTGCCGCGACACGGCGGCGGGGACCCGCACTGACACGGGCGGGCCCGGCGAGCGCATAAATCGTAGCCATATCGATGCCGAATTCACAGCTGACCCTTCTGTAACGTACCCGACATTGTGCCGCCCGCGGTGGTACGGTTCGCTGCTGTGACAACGGAGTTTGCCTACACGTACCGCGCCAGGGCCGGGTCGCGTGTTCCGACGTCGCACCGCAAACGAGCCGTCAAGAGTCGCTCCCGGGTCGCCGGGTCGCCGGAATTTAACCGGCGCCATTTCCTCGGGGCGCTCGCGGCGGCCACCGTTGCGGGCGTGGGCGTGGCTCGCCTCGTGGTCGACCCGCAGCCCCGGACATTCGCCCAGGCAACCGCGGCCGGCGCGGTGACCGCCGGTCCCACCGCGCCCGGGGCCCTGTTGGGTCCCCCGCCGCCCAGCGCTCGCATCCCGTTACCGGGCGGGGGTGCGCTGATGAAAATCCCCGGCGACGGCGATCTGCTGGCCCTGACGGTCGACGACGGCGTCAACAGCGAAGTCGTGCGCGCCTACACGCAGTTCGCCAAAGACACCGGCGTCCGGCTGACGTTCTTCGTCAACGGGACCTACAACTCGTGGACGGACAACCGGGAGATGCTGCGGCCGTTGGTCGACAGCGGGCAGATCCAACTCGGCAACCACACCTGGTCGCACCCGGATCTGACCACGCTGTCAAAAGACGGGATCGTCGAACAGCTCCGGCGCAACGACGAGTTCCTCAAGAAGACCTACGGCATCGGAGCAAAGCCGTACTGGCGGCCGCCGTATGCGAAACGCAATGAAACGGTGGATGCGGTGGCCGGCGACCTGGGCTACACCGTCCCGGTCCTGTGGTCGGGATCGTTGTCGGACTCCACGCTGATCACCGAGGACTACATCGTGCAGATGGCCGCTCAGTACTTCACCCCGCAGTCGATCGTCATCGGTCACCTGAATCACTTACCCGTCACGCACGTCTACCCGCAACTGGTCGACATCATCCGCTCACGCAACCTCCGCAGCGTCACGCTCAACGACGTTTTCCAGAAAACTCCGTAGCGCTGCGGCACGTACCGGCCGCGACGTCGACGTTACCGTGACGACACGCCGAAAACTTCGACGGTAACGTCGAGCTCGGCGACGGGCTCTGCATCGGGAGGGGCAAAATATTGCCGCTACCGTCAGACGGGCCGTCTCGTCTCGTGGGTGCGGCGGGCGTAGCGAGGGTGGATTTCATGACAGGCGATACGATTCAAGCGCTGCTGCAGCAACGTTTGGCCGACCGGTCGGTTGCCGTGAAATACGGCGACCTGCAATGGACTTGGGGGCAGTATCTAGCGCGGTCGGCGGTGCGGGCCGCGGCCCTGATCGCGGCCGCCGATCCGCAACGACCCATGCACATCGGCGCCCTGCTGGGAAACACGCCCGAGATGCTCACCCAGATGGCCGCGGCCGGCCTGGGTGGCTATGTGCTCTGCGGCCTGAACACCACCCGCCGCGGCGCGGCGCTGGCCGCCGACATCCGGCGCGCACACTGCCAGCTCGTGGTGACCGACGCCGAACATCGGCCCCTGCTTGATGATTTGGACCTGGAGGGAACGCGGATCCTGGACACCTCGACGCCACAGTGGACGCAGTTCCTCGCCGGTGCCGGCGAGTTGGTCCCTCATCGCCAGGTTACTGCGATGGACGCCTTCATGATGATCTTCACCTCGGGCACGAGCGGAAATCCCAAGGCGGTGCAGGTGTCGCACCTGATGGCAGCGTTCGCCGGGCTGAACCTCGCCGAGCGCTTCACGCTCACGCAACACGACACCTGCTACGTGGCGATGCCGCTGTTCCACTCCAACGCCGTCGTCGCGGGCTGGGCGCCCGCGGTGGTTTCCGGGGCAGCGATGGTGCCGGCGAAGTTCTCGGCGCGCAATTTCCTGAATGACATCCGGCGCTACGGCGCCACGTACATGAACTACGTCGGCAAGCCGCTCGCCTACATCCTGGCCACCGCCGAACGCGACGACGACGCCGACAATCCGTTGCGGGTGGCGTTCGGGAACGAGGCCAACGACAAGGACATCGAGGAGTTCGCGCGACGGTTCGGCGTCCAGGTGGAAGACGGCTTCGGCTCCACCGAAAACGCCGTCATGGTGATACGCGAGCCGGGGACGCCGAAGGGCTCGATCGGCAGAGGGGCCGACGGGGTCGCGATTTACCACAGCGACACCGTGACCGAGTGTGCGGTCGCGCGTTTCGACGCCGACGGGGCGCTCGCCAATGCCGACGAAGCGGTGGGCGAGTTGGTCAACACCACAGGGTCGGGCTTCTTCACCGGCTACTACAACGACCCGGAAGCCAACGCCGAACGCATGCGTCACGGCATGTACTGGTCCGGAGACCTGGCGTACAAAGACGCCGACGGCTGGATTTACCTAGCCGGGCGCACCGCCGACTGGATGCGGGTGGACGGCGAGAACCTGGCCGCGGCGCCGATCGAGCGGATCCTGCTGCGTCACAGTGCCATCAACCGCGTCGCGGTATACGCCGTCCCTGATGAACGCGTCGGTGACCAGGTGATGGCGGCGATCGTTCTCAACGACGGCCGCACCCTCGACCCCGACTCGTTCGAAGCCTTCCTCGGCGCGCAGCCAGACTTGTCACCCAAGGCGCGGCCGCGCTACGTCCGCGTTGCTGCCGACCTGCCCAGCACCGCCACCCACAAGGTGCTCAAACGCCAACTGATCTCCGAGGGAACGACGTTGCGTGGAGGCGAGTTGCTGTGGGAGCGCGACCCGCGCGGCACCGCCTACCGCGACAGCGTGACTCTCGGCGGGGCCCCGGCTCCGGAATCACCCCTTCGACCGTCACATCCGCCTGACGACGAGCCGAACTAAGCAGGCGCGGCCATCATCGCCTCACTCGAACCCTGACGCCGACCAAGACCTGAGCGGACGCAACAACGCATTCTTCTTGTAGTGGTGCTCAGCCATTCGCCGCATGATGTCGTCGAGCACGGTGACCGCGTCATCTAGGTAGGGAACCTTATTCAGCATCACGCACTCGGCCCGCTCGCTCATAGCCGCATCGCTGATCTCAGCACGGGACGGAATCCCGGTCTTGGCGAGCTGCTCCAGCACCTGCGTCGCCCAGATCACCGGCAGGTGCGCGGCCTCACAGAGCCACAAAATCTCCTCCTGCAACTCGGCCATTCGCTCATACCCGCACTCGATCGCCAGGTCGCCCCGAGCGATCATCACCCCGACCTTGGACCGCCGCATCGCCGTCAGCAGCAGCTGCGGCAGCTGTTCGAAGGCCCGTCGGGTTTCGATCTTGAGCACGACGCCCAGGTTGTCACCACCCAGCCGGCCAAGTTCGTCGAGCAACCGCTCGACGTCGGACGGGTTGCGCACGAAGGACATATCGACTAGGTCCGCCAATTCGACCACCGCAGCAAGGTCCACGATGTCACGGTCGGTGAGGCCCGATATCGGGAGATCGGTGTCGGGCATGTTGATGCCCTTGCCGGCCTTCAGACGGGCTTTACCCCGCTCCGGGTGCTCGATGCGCACGGTGAGTACATCGGCGTCGACCGAGACCACCCGCCCGCTGAGCTTTCCGTCGTCGAAGTGCATCATGTCACCGAGTCGGGCGTAGTCGAACGCCTCCGGCAGCGTGCAACCGATGCGCAGAACACCCTTCCCTGGAGCCGGTGAGCAGTCACGCGTCAGCTGCAGAAGGTCTCCTGCGCTCAACTCTAAACTCTGTTCGGTCGCGGGTAGCTTGCCGATTTCGCCCGCTTCACCACTATCCTTGGTATACAACACCGTTCTGGTTTGTAAATATGTTGTTTTCCGCGCGGTGATCAGGAAACCCGGCGCGTCGCCGACGCTGTCGAAAGCTTCGAGCACGAGCTCTCGCTTGGACCCTCGGGCATCTTTGAGGACCACGACGTCGCCGCTGTCGCGATTTGCCAACCAGTCCCGCGGCACTGTAAGCGACACCATCCCGGGTTCCGGCGGGTTGGCCGGTTGCTCGGTCGATGTCAGCCACGCCCGCGCCGGAGCGACGACTTGGCCGAGATCATCTCGTTGCGGACGTAGTTTGACGACGCGCGGTCCCGGCTGCAGCGGCCCGGTCCGCAGCTTCGGCCCGCCCAGATCCATGGCCACCAGACACGTCATCCCTGACGATGCGGCCGGTTCCCGGACATGGTGCGCCATCGCGCGCCACGCACGAACATTGTCGTGGGCGCAGTTGATGCGTGCGATGTTCATGCCTCGCTGTATCAATCCGCGAACCAAGTCGGGATCGGTCGCAGCCTCCGAAGGCAAGGTGACCATGATACGGGTCGTGCGGTGCTCGGGCTGGTGTCCTAGCAGCTCCACCGTACGTTGTCGCAGGATTATTGATCCCTGCTCAATGGTCACCGCCGACGGCGGAGGCGGTTGCCACGTCCCATCTATCATTGCGGCCATCGACGAGCGAACCGCCGCGAGCGTCGCCTGGACATGTGATTCGCTGCGACCGAGCGACGAAAGCCCGAAAACCGTCAGTTCCGTTTGCAGTTCGCGCAAATCGAATTGGCGAATCGCCCAATAGTGCACGAGATTTCTTGCGCTTGATCGATGCTCGGGCGAAACCGCAGATAACCAGCTTGCCCAGGAATTCTCCGCATCCGACAAGCTGGTCAGCAGGCGGTCGACCTGAGCGAGCAGACTGACCAGCGCCTGGGTGCTGTCCGCCTGGACCGACGAGAGCGCACCGCTCAACTCGCCGGTGGGATCACTGGGCACTGCGACTCCTCTTACCACGGTTTTGCAACACGTGTCATGGGCGTCAACAGCCCTTTACGGAAAGCATCAAGTCAGAGGCAAGCCTAACCGTGATACCTGCAGCAGAACAGGGTCCTTGGTCCCAAACCGCCCGCTGTTCGACTTCTGGTCAAAGCGCAGCCCGCGGCGGGAATCGATCTTCGCGCGGCAATGATCCGAAAGACGTTGCACCGCCTTTAGGTTCAGGGTGTGCGCCAAATCTCGGCGTTATCGCATGCTGTAAGTAGACTTCGCGCGAAAGGAACGGAACATCTTGGTCGAGGGCCGGCTTCCCGCTGATGGCTGCACTGAAAACTCATGCACGACAACGCTTGAGGAGCGGCCATGGAAGATGACCGCTTGAAGCTGAGCAACTATTTGGCCGAGCGTCGACGCTCTCGCCGAGGCTTTGTCTCCGATCTACTGCTGGGTCTTTATGAGGAGCACCGGATTGCCAGCAGCGTCGTGCTGCGTGGCATCGGTGGCTTCGGCGCAGGGCACCACCTCAGGACCGATGAGTCTTTGACGTTGTCCGAACGCGGTTTGCCGCTGTGGCAGAAGCTGATGATCTACACGTCCGAATCGGCTCAATGCGCGGGCACACCGATTCACCGCGCGATCGTCCAGCAGCTGTGGCGGCGCAAGACACCTGATGGCGCGACGGTTTTGCGCGGCATTTGGGGCTTTCACGGAGAACATCGACCGCATGGGGACAAGCTGCTGTCACTGCGCCGGCAGGTCCCCGTCGTCACCATCGTCATCGACACCCCGGCGAACATCGCCGAATCTTTCGAGGTGGTTGATGCAATCACCTGCCATGAAGGTGTGGTGACCGGCGAAATGGTTCCGGCGCTGGTATCCGACGAAGGCGATGCCGGTCGGGGCAGACCGCACATGGCGCGCCAACGCTATTGACGGGTAGCCCCGCCGGGCTCAGCCGGCAACCGAGGCGTCGTAGATCGATTGGATCGCCTTGTCCAGGGTGGCGTTGAACTGCTCGTCGGACTGACCGACCGACAGTCCCTCGGTCAGCGCGCGGCTGAAGCTGGCGATCACCCCGGTGTTCTTGGCCAGCAGCTCGTTGGCCTCCTCGCGGGAATAGCCGCCGGAGAGCGCGAGGACCCGCATCACCTTCGGGTGATCCACCAGGGTTCGGTAGTGGTTAGCCTCGGTGGGCAGGGTCAGCTTGAGCATCACCCGCTGCCCGTGGGGAACGGTTTCGAGTCCGTTGATGATCTCGTCGCGCAGGATGTCCTCGGCCTGCGCCTTGTCCGAGATCGAAATGGTGACCTCGGGTTCCAGGATGGGCACCAGGCCGTGTGAGAGAACCTGGCGGGCGACCTCGAATTGCTGAGCAACCACCGCCGCGATGCCCCCGCGGTTGGCGCCACCGATCACCGACCGTTCCTTGGTGCCGAACACACCCTTGCCCACGGCACGCTCCAGCAGCCCGTCGAGTCCCGGCATCGGCTTCATCAGCTGCACGGCGTCTGACGCCTCGGCCAGCCCCTTGTCGATTTTAAGGAGAGGCACCACGCGCTTGGTTTCCCACAGGTAGGTGGTCGATGGCCTGCCCTCGATCTCACGATCCATGGTCTGCTCGAACAGAATCGCCGCCAGGACGCGGTCGCCGGTGAACGCCGGGGAGGTGATGATCCGCGAGCGCATCTGGTGAATGAGGTCGAACATCTCCTCGTCGGAGGAGTAAGCGTTGTCCTCGATGCCGTATAAGCGCAACGCCTTGGGCGTCGATCCGCCACTCTGGTCGAGCGCTGCGACGAATCCCTTGCCCGAGGTCATCCGGTCTGCTTGCTGATCGTTCAGCATGGTGAGCTCCACTTCCTCGTGGTGGACGTGCCGATCATATGCCGTCCCCCGGCGGCCCTTCCTCGGGGCGCTTCCGGTTTGCAAGGAGCCACGCAACGGGGCCGGGTCCGATGGGATCCGAGTGCGGCTCTGCCGAAGTGACGTTTTGCGCCGTTCGCATGACGACCGACCCTCGACCCGAAGACGTGCAACTGCTGAACGTGAGCGCCCGTTGCTCCACGGATCGCATGCGGCGCAGGTCTAGTCGCGAATCGTTGCTAGACGATCAGCGACGCGATGTCTCCGATAGCGGCGGAGACGTCCTGCAGGACGATTGCGGCCCCCACGAAGCCGCCGATCGTGAATATTCCCACGTCCGCTGCGATAGGCAGGCCGACGGCGTAGAGGGGGTTGGAAAGGTTGGCGAAGAACAGACTGGCATCGTAGGCGGGCACGGCGGTCACCAGGCCGTTGAACAGGTCTGCAAGCGGCAGCAGCGAAGAATATAGCGAGTCGGCGGCACTGGAGAATGCGTACGCGACCTTGGTGATCGTCGCCGAAGGATCAAAGGTGCCGGCTGCCATAGCCGCCAGATCCTGCTTCAGAAGCGACACCGGGTGCGGCGACGCTGCCGACATCACTGATGGCAGCGACATGCTGTGCACGTCGCTCATGAACGCGTTGACGCCCTGCTGCGTCCCGGTGGCCAGCTCCTGACCGATGGTGGTCAGAGGGACGTGGGGAAACAACCCGATCGGAGTGGGTACATTCGCCGGAGTCGAATAGCCCAGGTTGTCGGGGCCGTAACCCAAGTTCACGAGCACCGTCAGGTCTGGTTGGAGCAGGTCGGCCAGCGGCTTCCCGATGACAGGGGTATTGGCCAGCGGCTGCAGGAGCGGCAGATAGTTGTGTGGAGACGGCAGCGCACTAAGCGGAATCATGTAGTAATTCGTCAGATTGCCCACGCCGAGGGCCTCCGACCCCGGCAACAGAATGGCCTGCTGAACCATGGTCGGCGTGACGTCCAAATAGAGTCCGTGGATTTCAGTCAAACCCATTACGGCGTTCAGGTCCGACAACACGTTGATGGGGTATCTCGGGAAGTCCGCGAAACCGTCGTATTCGATGGTGTAGATGTTGGTCGGGTAAGAATTGCTGGGGGTTGCGCCGTCGAATGAGAGACCGAAACTTGGCACGTTGAGACCGACGAACCGCTCGAACACCCCGCCGTTGGGTGCATTGGGGTCGCCGACCAGCACGAACTGCAGGCCACTGTGTGGCATTGGCTGTCCGGTGGGGTCGAGCTGCTGCATGACCAGCCCCGAGATGGTGGAGCTCTGCGACCAGCCGAATACGGTTGATATGTGTCCGGCTGCCACGTTGCTGGAGATCGCGTTCTCCAGAATGAGCATGCCCTGGCCCACGGAGGTGTTGATGGCCGGAAACCCAGCGAGGATTCCGCTGGTTGCGGTGGGGTAGTTGATGGAGAATGGCACACTTCCGATCCCATATTCCGGGGTGAACAGACCGTTCGCATAGGGATTGGGATATGTGGTGTTGGGGAAATTGGGGTGGATATAGAGCTCGTTCGCGAGGGTCACATAGTTCGGTTCGTTGTAGTTGGGGAACGGTACGCCGCTCGGGCCCATGACCAAACCGATGGTGCCCGACAGATCTTGCTGCGATGTCTGCGCCGACTTGACGACCAGCGCCGCTACGTTGGCGGCCTCCGCGCTGACATAGGATCCGGCACCCCCGTTCAATGCCTTCACGAACTCATCGTGAAAGGCCGCCGCCTGCGCGCCGAGTGCGTGAAAGCCCTCACCGTGGGCGGAGAACACCGCCGCAATCGCCGTCGACACTTCATCCTCTGCGGCGGCCAGCACCCGCGAAGTCGAGGCTGCGGCCGCGGCGTTGGCAGAGCTGATCGTGGACCCGAGACTCGCCAAATCCGTTGCTACCGTGTCCAGCACCTCGGGCAGTGCTACTAGAAACGCCATCTCCGACCTCCAAACAAATCGCGAAAACCTGACTCACATCTGGCCGTCACCGATCCCTGAGGTGGGCGTGATTTTACACTGCCGTCGGGGGTAATCGTCATCGTCACGGCGTGTTTTTCCCAGCTTGAGCGCGTAGCGGGCCTTCCGCCCGGGCCGCCGCAGGAGTTACGCTACCGAGCGTAGCGATAATGCCGGCGCTGCGCGGTCTTCGGCGACAGGGAGAGGCTCGATGTTCGACCTGAAGGTCATCGGTGGCACCGTCGTAGACGGTACGGGCGCTGAACGCTATCCCGCTGACATCGGCATCAGGGCCGGCAAGATCATCGACGTCGTCCCCCGCGGAGCCGGCGATCCCGAGGTAGGCGGTCTGCGCACGGCGGAGGCCGCCGAAACCATCGACGCGACGGGACGATTGGTGGCACCCGGCTTCGTCGACATCCACACCCACTACGACGGCCAGGTGAGCTGGGACAGCCTGCTCGAGCCGTCCAGCGGTCACGGGGTCACCACGGTGGTCACCGGGAACTGCGGCGTCGGCTTCGCCCCGGTCCGCCCGGGCAGGGAGCGGTGGCTGATCGAGTTGATGGAGGGTGTCGAGGACATTCCCGGCACCGCGTTGACCGAAGGCATCACCTGGGGCTGGGAGAGCTACCCCGAGTACCTCGACGCCATCGGCAAGCAGAAGTTCGCGATCGACGTGGGCAGTCAGATCGCCCACGGCGCCGTTCGCGCGTATGCGATGGGCGAGCGGGGCGCCCGCAACGACCCGGCCACCCCCGACGACATCGCGGCGATGGGCCGGCTCGTCACCGAGGCGATCGAGGCCGGCGCGCTGGGCTTTTCAACCTCGCGCACGCTGGGACACCGCGCGATGGACGGCGAACCGGTACCCGGCACTTTTGCCGCAGAAGACGAACTGTTCGGCCTCGGCCGCGCCATGGCGGCCGGCGGGCAGGCGGTGTTCGAGCTGGCCCCGCAGGGGGCCGCGGGCGAAGATATCGTGGCCCCCAAGAAGGAACTGGAGTGGATGCGGCGGCTGAGCAGCGAGATCGACCGGCCGGTGTCGTTCGCGCTGATCCAGGTGGACGCGGACCCCAAGCTCTGGCGCGAGCAGTTGGACCTCTCCGCCGACGCGCACACGGCCGGTAGCCGGCTCTACCCCCAGATCGCGGCGCGCCCGTTCGGCATGATGATCGGCTTCCAGGGTCATCACGGCTTCACTCATCGGCCCACCTACCGCCGGATGCAGGCCGAGTGCACTCGCGAGGAACTCGCGCAGCGCCTGGCCGACCCCGCGGTGAAGGTCGCGATCCTGTCCGAGGACGACCTGCCCGTCGACCCGACCCGGTTGTTCGACGGGATGTTCGCCCTGGTGAAGTACTCGCTGGGGCGTCTGTATGCGCTGGGTGATCCGCCCGACTACGAACCCACCGCGGACCGTACGGTCGCCGCGATCGCCGCAGCGCGCGGCGAGGACCCGCTGGCGACGCTGTACGACCTCATGCTCGAGTCGAACGCGACAGCCATGCTGATGCTGCCGCTGTTCAACTACGCCGACGGCAACTGCGATGCGATCCGCGAGATGCTGATGCACCCCGCCGGTGTACTGGGACTGTCCGACGGCGGCGCCCACTGCGGCATGATCTGCGACGCCTCCTACCCGACGTTCCTGCTGACCCATTGGGCGCGAGACCGTCGCCGCGGCGAGAAGCTGCCGCTGGAGTATGTGATTCGCAAACAATCCCGCGACACCGCCCACCTGTTCGGTCTCACCGATCGCGGCACGATCGAGCCCGGCAAGAAAGCCGACATCAACGTCATCGACATGGACGCCCTGACGCTGCATCCCGCGGCGATGGCCTGGGACCTGCCCGCCGGCGGAAACCGCATCCTGCAGCGGGCAAGCGGGTACAAAGCGACGATCGTCAGCGGCACGGTAACCCGCCGTAACGACATCGATACCGGGGCCCGTCCCGGCCGCTTGGTGCGCGGGGCGCGCTAGCGGCCCTTGCGCCGGCCAAGCGCGAAACTCCACGAGGATAATTGCCCTTGGCACTCCCGAAATCGGTCGCGATCGAATTAGACTCCCGCTTGTGACGACCCCGTCCAATGCCTGGGGCGACGAACGCCGGCAGCTCTCGCATCAACTCCGGATGCGATATCCGACGCTAGGCCGGAGGCGGGCACGACGGCTCTGCCGGACGTTCGAGCAGCTGGGTGTACAAACCGCGCCGGAGCGACTCCGGGCGATGGTGGCGGGTGCACCGGCCACAGACTATGAAGTCACGGACGTCAATTTCGCGTTGATCGCGATGGAGCTGGACCGCGAAGCGCGCATCGCTAGGTACAAGCGTCTCAAGCGACGCAGCACCCGTTCCCTGATCTTCGCGGGCTTGGTGCTGGTCGTGCTGAACTTCCTCTTCTGCATGGCCTATGTCCTGCTTAACCTGGTTCAGCAGGCCACTCCGCTGTGAGACACCCCGGCTTCAGCTTCGTTTAGTCCACGCCGGACCGCGGCCGTCGCCGGCCAGCCTCAGGAGCAGGCGGGTGCCACCCAGCGGACTGGTATGTAATGACGCTGTGCCGCCGTGTAATTCGGCCTGCTGGGCCACGAGCGCCAAGCCCAGCCCGGAACCTGAACGCGACGCCGTCGATCCACGGGAGAAGCGCGCGAAGACCGCCGCGCGTTCCGCTTCCGGTACCCCGGCGCCATCGTCGTCGATCGCGATTTCCACACCCTCGCTGGAGCTGGCCACGCAAAGCCGGATTTCGGTCGCGCTGCCGTGCTTGACGGCGTTGGCGATGGCGTTGTCGATCACCAGCCGCAGCCCGGTGGGCAACCCCACCATCAATACCGTCGGCGACGGCACCAGCGACACCCGCACCTCGGGGTAGACGCGAAGTGCGTCGTGCGCGGCGCGATCCAACAGCTCGGTGATATCGAAGGTGACGAAGTCGTCCACCGTCGTCAACTCACCCTGCGCCAACCTTTCGAGCGCCGTAAGCGTCGCCTCGATGCGGCTCTGAGTGCGTATCACGTCACCGATGACCTCTTGGCGCTGCTCAGGGCCCAACTCCAGGGTGGTCAACACCTCGAGGTTGGTGCGCATGGCCGTCAGCGGGGTGCGCAGCTCGTGCGAGGCGACGGCGGCGAAGTCGCGGGCCGATTCGAGCGCCGCCCTGGTGCGCTGTTGTTCGTTGCCGATGCGGGCGAGCATGCCCTCGACCGCCTCAGCGATCTCCACAGCCTCGCGCACGCCTCTGACCTGCACCTCGTCCGGGCTGGACTGAGCATTGATGGCCCGGGCCTGCTGGGCGAGCAGCAGGAACGGGTTGACCATGATCAACGAGATCACCCATCCACCGACGACCGCACCGCCGATGACGCTGGCACAGATCAGCAACACCCGCAGGTGCAGTTCGTTGATCCGATGCTGCGCCTCGGCCAACGGAGCGGCGAGGGCGATCGAGGCCGGACCCGCATTGAAGGTGCGGACGCGGTACTGCACGCCGTCGATGGTGGTATTCGCATATCCGTTCGGAAATTTGGGAAGCACGATATTGCGGGGCACCGAAACCGTGACATCTCCGATGCGCGCGGTGCGCACCAGGTTCCCGTCCGGCATCGGACGAGCCGCGTTGGCGAGGTCCGCGGTGTTGATCAACGAATTGATGTCGCCCAGGCTGGTGACCGAATCCAGCCGGCGGTCGAGCTGACTGTACTGGTCATTGGTAACGCCGATCCACACCCACGCACCCAGGGCGAGGACGAGAGCGATCACCGATAGTGCGGCGACGATGACGATAGTGCGAAGTGAGAGCACCCGCATCGGCAGCTGTACATGCCGAAAAAGAGGAATGTTGGGCTCCAGTCAGTGCGCTCGAAGTGCCAAGCGACGCCGTCGTTAGTAGGTCGTCAGTAGCTCGATAGTAGTCAGCCGGCATGGCCTCCTCACCGCGGCGGCCGTTTGCGACGCGGAACGGTGAGTGAGTACTCTCTCCCCTATGCTGACCTCGGGCCGTCACCGGCTGCTCGCGGCGGCGCTGAAGCTTTTCGCCGACAAGGGGTACGCCGCGACGTCGGTGGCAGATATCCAGCGGGCGTCCGGGCTGGCGCCGGGATCGGGTGCCCTTTACAAACACTTCGGCTCCAAGCGCGAGTTGTTGGAGGCTGCGGTTGCTCACCGGATCGACAGCATCGTGGCCGCCCGGGAGGAGTACGACGCCGGGGCGTTGGGCGGGGTCGAGCCCGCGGTTCGCACCGCGGGCCGGCTGATCTGGGACAACCTGAAGCAGGGCGAGGACTTGCTCAGGGTCATGCTGCGCGAACCGGACGAGTTGGGCGACCTGGATGAAAAAACTTGGCAGGTCATTACCGACAACGCCTATCAGCGTTTCGCCGACGAGCTGGCCGCGACCAATCGCTCAGGCCGCACGCAGATCCCCGACCCCGAGGCCGCCGCGGCAGTGGCGATCGGCTCGCTGTCGTATGCGGCAACCCTGCAAGCGCTGACCGGCCGAATGCCCGGCGACGTCGATGCAGAGCGTTACTTCGAGGCCTGGGTCGCCCAGACGGTTAGCGTCTTGGCGCAGTACCGAAACCGTTAACCACCAACGTATTTCAGGGGCATAACTGTGACCTTCTCACTACAACTCAGCGATGACGTCATCGAGATGCGTGACTGGGTACACCAGTTCGCGGTCGAGGTCATTCGCCCCGTCGCGGCCGAATGGGACGAGCGCGAGGAAACCCCCTGGCCCGTGATCCGCGAGGCTGCGAAGGTGGGCCTCTACTCCCCCGACTTCGTCGTCCAACAGGCAGCCGAGCCGACGGGGCTGGGCATACTCGTCGCGTTCGAGGAAATGTTCTGGGGTGATGCCGGCATCGCGCTGTCCATCATGGGCACCGCGCTGGCCGCAGCGGCGCTGGGCGGCAATGGAACTCCTGAACAGCTCGGCCGCTGGCTGCCCGAGATGTTCGGTACGCCGGACGAACCGAAGCTCGCCGCGTTCTGCTCGTCGGAGCCCGACGCGGGTTCTGACGTCGGGGCGATCCGCACCCGTGCACGCTACGACGAGGCGGCCCGTGAGTGGGTTCTCAACGGCACCAAGACGTGGGCGACCAACGGTGGTATCGCCAACGTTCATATCGTGGTGGCGTCGGTCTATCCCGAACTCGGCGCCCGCGGCCAGGCCACATTCGTCATCCCGCCGGCCACCAAAGGGCTGTCACAGGGCCAGAAATTCAAGAAACACGGTATCCGCGCCTCGCACACCGCCGAGGTCGTGCTCGACAACGTCCGCCTGCCCGAGGACACGATCCTCGGCGGCCGGGAGAAGTTCGAGGCGCGGATCGCCCGGGTCAAGTCCGGGGCCGCCATAGGCGGACAGGCGGCGATGAAAACCTTCGAGCGCACCAGGCCCAGCGTCGGCGCGATGGCCGTCGGCGTGGCGCGGGCCGCCTACGAGTACGCCCTCGAATATGCCTGCCAGCGTGAGCAATTCGGACGCACGATCGGTGAATTCCAGGCAGTGGCGTTCAAGCTGGCGGATATGAAAAGCCGCGTCGATGCGGCACGCCTGCTGGTGTGGCGGGCCGGCTGGATGGCGGCCAACAACCACAGTTTCGATTCGGCGGAGGGCTCGATGGCCAAACTGGTGGCAAGCGAGACCGCTGTCTATGTCACTGATGAGGCCATCCAGATTCTGGGCGGCAACGGATACACCCGGGACTATCCGGTGGAACGGATGCATCGCGACGCCAAGATATTCACCATCTTCGAGGGAACGAGCGAGATCCAGCGCCTGGTGATCTCCCGGGCACTGACGGGGCTGCCCATCCGGTAGGCACCGCATTGCAAACGCCGCCACGACACCAGCCATGATGGCGCAATGACCTCCGAGATCCGTGTCCTTGACAGCGAGGAAGACCTGATCGCCGCAGCGAATGTGTTTCGGGTCGCGATGGTGGGGTTACCGCCCCTGTCAAACCTTGCGCCAGGTCAGATCGCCGAGCTGCTCGAGCCGGGCCGCACGATCGGAGCGTTCGTCGGCGAGCAACTGGTGGGCACTGCCGACGCCGTGACGAGTCGGCTTTCCCTCCCCGGCGGTGCGATGGTCGGCCATGCCGCCGTGACGCACGTCGGGGTGCTGCCGTCGTTCACCAGGAAAGGCATCGCCACCGAGCTGATGCGATATCAGCTGCACGACATGGCCGCACGCGGCGAGGTGGTGGCGACGTTACGTGCGTCGGAAGCGACGATCTACGAGCGCTATGGGTACGGCGTCGCCAGCTCGTCGCAGACGATGGAGGTTCAGACGGCGCGAGCGGCGTTTCGTCCCGATGCCGGGGTTGGCGGCCCGGTGCGGCTGATTGACGCGGCCGAGGCCTGGGATGTGCTGCCGCGGATCTATGCCGGGAACCGGCCGTCCCGGCCAGGCAGCATTGACCGCCCCGAGGCGTGGTGGCGGGGTCTGCGGCTGCGCGCCGAATCCTCCTCGGGTCCTTCGTATGTCGTGGTGCACGGCGAACCCGGTTCCGAGTCGGGTTTTGCCCGCTACCGCCCCGTCGACACCGAGGCGTGGTTTGTCAGCGAGCAGCGCACCATCGTGGTCGAGGATTTCTTCGCTCCCACCGCAGAAGCCTATCTGGGACTCATGCGATTCCTGCTAGGGCTTGATCTCATTGACCGCGTGGTTTTCTGGATGCTGCCCACGGACGATCCGCTACCGTGGCTGCTCGTCGATCGCCGGGGTGTGCGGGTTACCGCGGTGCACGATGAGACGTGGCTGCGGGTGATCGACGTTCACCAGGCGCTGTCGGCGCGCCGCTGCGCGGCAGACGGCGAGGTCATTATCGCGGTGAACGACCCTCTGCTGCCGGCGAATTCGGCGAGTTTCGCAGTTTCGGCCGATGGCGCCGAGCCGTCGGACCGGCGCCCCCAACTTCATGTCGGCATCGAAGGGCTGGCCGCCGTCCTGCTCGGCGGCGCAACGTGGCGCAGTCTGCACGTCGCCGGTCTGATCCGTGCCGACGACCCGGCGGCGCTCGTCGCGGCCGATCGGCTTTTCGCGGTGCGCGAAGCGCCGTATGCCGGGTTCTACTTCTGACCTCCTGGGCCGGGGCCAACTGCACGCGGAGAATGCCCGCGTGGCTGCTGATTAGGGACGAAACGAGTAGGAGTCGTAGGACGAAGGCATACGGCGAAGACCACACCATTGCATAGGCTTGGGGCCGAGGCGTTCGCGCGGGCGGCTCCGCGGTTCGATTCCGCTGGAGCCGCCGGGTCTACTTGAGCGAGTATCGGATCGGCAAGTGCTTGAGGCCGCCGACGAAAGTCGTCGCCATCAGTTCCGGCTCACCGGCCAGCTCGATCGAGTTGATCCGCGGCACGAGTTCGGTGAAGAAGCTGTTCATCTCCATCCGCGCCAACGCGGCGCCCAGGCAGAAGTGCACTCCATACCCGAACGACAGGTGCTTGTTGGGATCACGCCCGACGTCGAAGCGCATCGGGTCGTCGAACACGTCCTCGTCGCGGTTGGCCGACACGTAGGACAGCAGCACCGACTCGCCCTTGGTGATCGGCACCCCCCGCACCTCGGTGTCGGCCTGCGCGGTGCGCATGAATTCCTTGACCGGCACCACCCAGCGAATCATCTCCTCGACCGCTGTCCCCATCAGGCCCATGTTCTTCTGCAGTCGCGTCAACTCGCCGGGGTTCTCCAGCAGCGCCAGCATGCCCCCGGCGATTCCGGCACTGGTGGTGTCGTGGCCCGCGCTGGCCACGATCACATAATACGACGCGGTGTCCATGTCCGACAAAGGCTCGCCGTTGATCGTGGCGTTGGCGATCGCCGAGGCCAGGTCCTCGGTCGGGTGCTCGCGGCGCGACGCCGTCAGCGCCGCGAAATAGTTGAAGAAGTCCAGCAGCACGGCGAGCATATCGTCCACGTCGCCGCCGCGTTGAAACTCGGTGTCGTCGCCGCCGAACATCTCCTGGGTGAGCTTGAGCATCCGCGGGAAGTCCGACTCCGGCAGGCCGAGCAGCGAGAGGATCACATAGAGCGGGTAGTTGACCGCGACCTCCTGAACGAAGTCGCACTCCGGTCCCTTCTCGACCATCTTGTCGACGTAGATCTTGGCCAGCTCATCGACGCGAACCTTCAAGTCGCGCATAGCCTTTGGACGGAACCAGTCTACGCCGATCTTGCGCATGTCGCGGTGGAGCGGGTCGTCCATATGGATCAGCGTGCGCAGGCCGATACCGGCTTCCATTTGGGCGAGCAGCACGTCCTCGCCCTCCGAGACCATCAGCAACGGGCGCGGGTGATTGGTGAACAAGTCGTTCTGCCGCTCGATTTCCATCACGTCGGCGTGCTTGGTGATCGCCCAGAACGGCTTGTAGCCCGCGGTGTCGACCCAGGACACCGGGGCGTGCGCGCGCAGATGAGCAAGCGCCTCGTGCAGGCGCTTCTCGTCGGTGTAGGCCTGAGGCTGGGCCAGCAACCGCGCGGCGTCGTCCATGATCCGGGTGGCCATACGGTCTCCTAGGGTGCGATTGCCAAACTGAGGGGGTGCGCCCTGTCGGGCAATGTGGAACGATTGCGTTTGAGATTATGCTCGTACCGGCAGATGGGTCAAGATGTCGTCATGACTGTCGGGGGCCGCACCTACGGCGGACTGAGCGCCGAACAGCGTTCGCAAGACCGCCGCGTTCGCCTGCTTGAGGCCGCTCGCGCGCTCGTCGCCGACAGCGGTGTGGCGCCGCTGACCGTCGACCTGGTGTGCCAGCGCGCAGCCCTGAGCAAGCGGTATTTCTATACCGAATTCGCCGGCAAGGACGAGTTGCTCGACGCGTGCGCCGAGGATTTGTTCGGCCGCTTGGTGGCCCAGATGGATAAGGTGCTGAGCGCCGTTCCGCTCGCCGATCGCGTCGAAGGCACACTGCGCGCGGTGGTGCACACCCTGGCGTCGGACCCCGCGGATGCCCGGCTGTACATGGAGTGCCCGGGCTTTCCCCGGCTGCGCGAACGTCAACAGCGTGCGGTGCGTGATTTCACCGAGCGCATGGTCGCAGATGCCATCCCCTTCACCGGACGCCCGAAGCCGTCCATCGACCGGAAGTTGGCCACGCGCGCGCTGGTCGCCGGGACCACCGCACTCATCATCGCCTGGCTGCACGGCGACATCGACACCGACGAGGACCGCCTCGTCGCCACCCTCACCGCCGCCGCCCGCGGAGCGGCAACAGCGATCTGATTACCGCTACGACCTCGCAGCGCAGGGCTTCGGGTGAATGCAGGGGCATCCCGGGTCGACCGCGTGGCCTGTAGGTGTAGACATGGGCGTCGCGATACAGCCCCAGTCACCGCTCTGCGGTGTCCGATCGAGCGCGATTGCGGGGCCGAACGGTCCCGTCGGTCACAAACCGAAACGGCTGACCACCCGGTCGTGCACGGCTTTCCCGCCCTGCAGTTTGCTCCTCCAGGCGACCCGGAGAAGGTAAGCCTCACTTTGGAAACCGGAATTGTGCATCAAAGGGGCGGGAAATTAGGGACGTTTGGCCCTTGGTCAGCGAAAGAGTGGCCAAAAATACTTGGACGGCTTACCCTTTGCTGAACCAGTCGCCGGGTTCCCCTGGAAAGGTAATTTATGACCACAGAAGCGCCCCCCGTCAGCGATCTGGAGGCCCGCCGGCCATTCCCGCCGCGAACGAGCCCCAAGGGAAACCTCATCTACAAGGTCATCAGCACTACGGACCACAAGATGATCGGCATCATGTACATGGTCGCCTGCTTCATCTTCTTTTTCATCGGTGGCCTCATGGCGCTTCTCCTACGCCTGGAGTTGGCAAGGCCCGGGCTGCAGTTCCTGTCCAACGAACAGTACAACCAGTTGTTCACCATGCATGGCACGGCCATGCTGTTGTTTTACGCGACGCCCGTCGTCTTCGGGTTCGCCAACCTGGTGCTGCCGCTGCAGATCGGCGCGCCCGACGTGGCCTTCCCGCGACTGAACGCCCTGTCATTCTGGCTCTTCGTCTTTGGAGCGCTCATCGCGTTGAGCGGCTTCATTATGCCCGGCGGTGCGGCCGATTTCGGGTGGACCGCCTACACGCCGCTGTCGAACGCGGTCCACACCCCCGGCGCCGGCGGGGACCTGTGGATCCTGGGTGTGGGCGTCGGCGGTCTGGGAACCATCCTGGGGGCTGTCAACATGATCACCACCGTGGTGTGCCTGAGGGCCCCGGGCATGACCATGTTCCGGATGCCGATTTTCACCTGGAACATACTGGTCACAAGCATTCTGGTGCTCATTATCTTCCCGCTGCTGACCGCCGCGCTGTTCGGCCTGGAGGCTGACCGCCGGATCGGAGCACACATCTACGACGCGTCCAACGGCGGCGTGATCCTGTTCCAGCATTTGTTCTGGTTCTTCGGTCATCCCGAGGTGTACGTCATCGCGCTGCCGTTCTTCGGCATCGTGTCCGAGATCATCCCGGTGTTTTCCCGGAAGCCAATCTTCGGCTACACCACCCTGGTCTACGCCACACTCTCCATCGCTGCTCTCTCGGTGGCGGTATGGGCGCACCACATGTTCGCCACCGGTGCCGTGCTGCTGCCGTTCTTCTCGTTCATGACGTTCCTGATCGCGGTGCCGACCGGGATCAAGTTCTTCAACTGGATCGGCACGATGTGGCGCGGTCAGTTGACATTCGAAACCCCGATGTTGTTCTCGTTCGGCTTCCTGGTCACGTTCCTGCTCGGCGGCCTCACCGGCGTCATGCTGGCCAGCCCGCCGCTGGACTTCCACGTCAGCGACACCTATTTCGTGGTGGCGCACTTCCACTACACGCTGTTCGGCACCATCGTGTTCGCTACCTACGCGGGCGTCTACTTCTGGTTCCCGAAGATGACCGGACGCCTGCTCGACGAGCGGCTGGGCAAGCTGCACTTCTGGCTGACGTTTGTCGGCTTCCACACCACGTTCCTGGTCCAGCACTGGCTGGGCAATTCAGGGATGCCGCGCCGCTACGCCGATTACCTGCCCACCGACGGCTTCACCACACTCAACTTCATCTCCACCGTTGGCGCTTTCATCCTCGGCGTGTCGGTCCTGCCCTTCCTGTGGAACGTGTTCAAGAGCTGGCGTTACGGGGAGCCGGTGTTGGTCGACGACCCCTGGGGCCATGGCAATTCGCTGGAGTGGGCCACCAGTTGCCCGCCGCCGCGGCACAACTTCACCGAGCTGCCCCGGATCCGTTCCGAGCGGCCGGCCTTCGAGCTGCATTACCCGCACATGGTGGAGCGGATGCGCGCCGAGGCCTACGTCGGCCACCGCCACAACGGCGCCACGCCCGCGGAGGCACTGGCCGCCTCATCGCACGGTTCGCAGTAACCGGGTAATGGCTGTCAGCCGTAGGGTGTGCCGCTGAGATTTTGCCGTCGGGCTTTGCCCACCGTCTGGCAGTAGGTCATCGCGGACAGCCGTGTCGCCGAGACCTCTGTATTGCTCGGCTCGGCACCGCTCTTGTCCTTGAGCATCTTGCTGACCTCAATGTGACACAGCTGTGACGTATCGCGAAACGCCATGCCGCTCATCGCTGTTTTCTGGAGGAGATGCTGCGCTTCGCCGGCGGGGGCGCGATCGGAAGTGCCCGCCGGCCGCCCTGCGGTAGCGTCAGGCCCGTGGAAGCGGAGCCGGCCCGTGAGACCTTCGCGACCGGGCCTGCGGGCGGCGGGAAGCGGGCAGCGGCTTTCGATTCCGCACCGCGGCCCCATCGGTGGGGCCTTGGCGCCTTCGTCCTGGTCACGCTGACCTACCTCGCCGTCTCTGCCTTGCTCGCCGTCTTCTGGATCGGCACCCGGCCCATGTCCGCCGGGATTCTCGCGCTCGCGCTAGTGGTTCCCACGGCAACCGCGGCCGGACTGGCGATGCTCGTCACGCAGCTGCGCGGCAACGGCCCGCGCACGGACCTACGGCTCGCCTGGTCGTGGTATGGGCTACGGATTGGGCTGAGGTTCGGTTTCGGCGGGCTGCTGGTCACGATCCCGGCCTCGTTGGTCTACGCGTCGATCGTCGGGCCGGGAGCGAATTCCACTGTAGGCAGGATGTTCAGCGGGCTCAGGGCCTCCTGGCCGTGGGCAGTGACCGTGTTTCTCATCGTGGTGGTCGTTGCGCCCCTGTGTGAAGAAATCATCTTCCGTGGTCTGCTGTGGGGGGCGCTGGACCGGCGCTGGGGACAGTGGGTCGCCATGGTGGTCAGCACCGTGGTGTTTGCGTTTGCCCATCTCGAGTTCACCCGGGCGCCGCTGTTGGTGGTGGTGGCGATTCCGCTCGCACTTGCACGGTGGTATTCCGGTGGTCTACTGGCCAGCATCGTCGCGCATCAGGTGACCAACCTGTTGCCCGGCATCGTGCTGATGCTCGGTCTGGTTGGCATTATTCCCTCATCGTGAGCACGTCTGGACAGGTCGGCCCCCGGATATCCGGCACGGTGGAAGGAGATGTCGTGAAGATGTCGTGAAGGTCATCGGTTTCGAGGAGCATTACAAGTTCCCGGCCATTTTCGACGCGCACCACAACGACGCCGGCGCTTCGGCATTGGATCGGCTCGAGCAGGCGGGCTACGTAAGGGCGGGTGCAGGAGGTGAATCGCCGCCGGGCATTAGCGACTTGGGCGAGGGGCGCATCGCCGCGATGGACGCCGCGGGCATCGACGTTCCGACGCCGTGGCCGAAGCGGTCGCCAAGTACTCCGGCCGGTTCCTTGGCTTCGCGACGTTGCCGATGCGGAATCCGGCTGCTGCCGCGGAAGAACTCGAACGCGTCGTCCGTGACCACGGCTTCGTCGGCGCTCTGATCAACGGCCACGTCAACGGGCGCTATCTCGATGACAGCTTCTTCTGGCCGGTGTTCGAAATCGCCGAAAAACTGCGCGTACCAATCTATTTGCATCCCACCATACCGCCCCAGAGGGTAATCGACGCTTGCTATCGTGGAATCGAGCCCCTCGTCTCGGCGCGGTTGGCGGCCGCCGGCGCCGGCCGGCACATCGACACGGGGTCCACTGTCTGCGCCTGATCCTGGGCGGCGTGTTCGACCGGTTCCCGGCACTGCAGGTCATCGTCGGCCATCAGTTCGAAGCGCTGAGCTGGATGGTGTGGCGGGCCGACTACGTGTTTCCAGCCAACGAAAGCGGCCTACGGCGTACCGTCAAGGAGTATCTGCGTGAGAACTTCTATGGCGGGATCCTCGCCGGAGATTTCTTCGTCCGGGAGTCCGGTGCGGTGGATCCCACCTGGAGCCTGTCGTTCAACGCCTATCTGGCGATGGTGAACGCGGTCGGCATCGACCGCATCGTCTTTACCACCGACTAGCCCTACGGCAACTTGAAGGCCGCCCGGCGGTTTCTCGACCAGATGCCGATCAACCCGGCCGACAAACAAAAGATCGCACACCGCAACGCCGAACGACTGCTCGGACTCCAACCGGCGCAGTGCCGTAATACTTCGGTCGAAGGTGGCACCGTCGGCGTCATTATCGGGGCTGCTGGGGGAACGGACCCGGTGGAGCGGTACACCAGTTGCCGACAGACCTGCACCGGTCACCGATGGCCGGCGCCACGACTCTCGCGGCCTGGAAAGACAACCCGCCCTTGGTGCGCAACGAATTCATCTGCCGGATCGAGGACGCCAGGCAAGAGGCGGCGTTGTCAGCCACGCAGAGTGATGTGCGGGCTGCGGCCGCGCCGGCGCAGCACCGGCGTGTCAGCGAGCCAACGGCTTGTAGAAGACCAGGCCGTTACCTTTGTTGTCGTACACCACGGCCCGGCGCTCGTGGGCGTCGTCGTACGGGGCCTTAACGATGCCACCCCCGCTGGCCTCAACGGCCTTCGCTGCGGCGTCGACATCGGCGGTCTTGATGCCGACGACGACCTGGCCGGGTATGGGATGGTCCACCGCCGTCGCCAGAGCGAGGGTGACCGAACCACCGTCGAGAGCGGCATAGTGGGATCCGTCGCGGAACTTCAGGGGCATGCCGAGGGTTTCGCTGTAGAACCGGATTGATTCGTCCAAATCGTCCGTCGACAAGACGATCATCCTCACTTCGTGGTCGCTCACCGGTACCTCCCGTGGCTAGAACGCCTTCAGATACTTCCAAATACTTTCAGATACTCTCGACTTTCGCAGTTTGATCGGTGTGGCGGATGTGATTCGTGAGGCGATTGTGACCTGATCGGCGTGTCGGCGTGATCCGCCCGTGATGGTGACGAAGCATCGGCGGATGACATGTACTC
>Ga0080006_1151988_pt1 | contig 31404 bp, 24 predicted proteins | sample RS3BMetagenome_FD_69209 | JGI IMG/M metagenome (GOLD analysis project Ga0080006, IMG submission 69209) | Ferric oxide microbial mat and aquatic microbial communities from Rainbow Spring, Yellowstone National Park, USA - RS3B (SPADES... ...
GGGCACAGCGCCAATATAGCGCCAACAGCGCCAGATCGCCTCGGCGATCCCAGAAGCCGATCGACCTGCGGGAACGCAGCAAGCACGGGCGGGGGTGGTGGGCGACGCACGATGACGCCGCCCACCACCGGCCCTGTCACGCCCGGGCGGCGTTGGCAGCCTTGATGAACTCCAGCAGCGCAGGGGCGGGACCGCCATACTGCTGTTCGATCTGTTGAGCGTTCTCGGCGTACATGCGCGAGAGCGAGTCTCGAAGGCCCTCGTCGCCGCCGTGGAACAGCCCGAGAAGCTCCGTCCACTCGGCCGCCATCTTCTGCGCCTGCGGTGCAGCCGGGTCGAGGCCGGCGTCGACGGCCGCCTGCACCTGGGCGATCAACTTTGGCCACGCTTCCTCCACCTCGGAGATGGCCTGCTCTCCGAGCTGGGCTCGCCGCTCAGCCAGATCGGCTAACTGCTCGTCGCTGAAGTACTGCTTCACTGTGTCGTCCACGGTGATCACCTTTCGGATGAGTTCCAAGAATTTGGTGACCGAGACCACCTCGTCGCCCTTAAAAGCTTCAGCCACGCTGGCCAGCTGCGCCCGCAGGGTGCGGATGGCGACCATCTGACGGTCCAAGTAAGCCCGGTGGGATTCGAGCAAAAGGGCTCTCCATCTCGCTGCAGTCGCGAGATGGGCCCGGAGACGAGGGCCTGGTCAGCCGGCCTTTCGCCATGGTCGGTCGAGCGAGGGACCGGCAAGGCTCTCGCACCGGACTCGCTTGTCCGGGGGCGGCACTGGCAGCCTTCGACGGGGAGCGTGGGCGCCGGCGACGAGCGAGCGGTAGGTGCGGGGAGTGGCCTGCACGGACTGCTCGAGGAGGCGGTAGAAGAGCATGCCCCGAGCCCGGGAGCGGCGCCGGTTGAAGCGGAACGCGAACTCATCGAGGTAGGCCTGCAGGTGTACCGGCTGGACGCCGCCTTGATGGGTCCCTTCGAGCCAGCGCTTGAGAAGTGAGGCGACCCGGTGGACCGCAGGCGGCAGCTCGTGGGCCTCGTGACCAGACCCGGGGACGACGACGGGCTCGTGGACGTAGTCGCTGCCACACGCCGGTGGATACGAGGGCCATCCGTCGGTGATGACCGTCGAGGAAGGCTCGATGGTGTCGAGCAGAAACGCCCGCAGCACCGGTGCGCTCGCTTCCTCGATGACCTGCAGCCGGCATCGGCCGAAGGTCCTCTCCTCACGCTCGACAGCGACCGCCACGAGCGTCTTACCGAGCGCACCACGCCCCGGCCGACCAGGCTCTGGACCACCGAGGACGGTCTCATCGACCTCGACGCCGCCAGAGAGCCGGTCCCGACCAGGCCGGATCATCGCGCTGCGATAGCGATGGAGCATGGCCCACGCCGTCTGTTCCGAGCCGATGCCGAGCTCCCGCTTGAGCCCGAGAGCAGAGATCCCGTCCTTCTGGCTCGTGAGGTGCCAGGCGGCGGCGAACCAGACAGTGAGCGGAGTACGCGTGCCGTGGAAGATCGTGCCGGCGGTCGCCGAGACTCGACGTGCGCAGCCGCCCCAGGACCAACGACCGTCGCCGAGCCGCCAGCCGACCACCTCAGCGCAGTGTGGGCAGGAGAAGCCATCGGGCCACCGCAGCCAGTCGAGGTAGTCCAGGCACGCGCGGTCATCGGGGAACCAGCTCAGCAGGTCGCCGTAGGAGTGGGGGTAGTCCCTGCCCGCCACCGGGGATCCCTTCGGCTCCTCATGGGTCTACTGCAGCGAGATGGAGAGCCCTTTCACGAGATATCCGTCAACAGACCTACGGAAAGGGTGGTGGTTCCCTTGGCGACGCGAATTCGACCGGGTCGGCCGTGCCGGTAGGTCCAGCGGTTGGCGACCAGGTCTCGGTGTCATCGCAGCAAGGTCGCCGGCTGGATCAAGAGGTGTCCGGGACGCCGGCGGGGGAGCAGTCGTGCGAGCCCGGCCAGCACCGCTCGATCTGCCGGCTCCAGCGCCGGTCGGCGGACCTGGCGTCGGAGGACCGCGACCTTGTGACGCGGCACGACGACCTCGATCTTGGGGTCCGTGTCGCTGCGACCGATGAGGCGGATCAGCTGCAGCACCCGGCAGGACGCCCGGCAGAGGAACGAGCGTGTCACTGCCGCATGTCCACTGCGTGCAAGCCCGGGATCACAGTCCAGTCCACGGAACGTGGACGGCGTTCTGGGCACCGACAGGTCAGGGGACGTTGCCGGCCGTGCCTTCGGCGAGGTCTGCGGCCCCGAGGGAGAAGCAGGTCATCGACAGGGACCCGAAGGCGTAGCCGTCGACGAGCACTTCGGGAGTGGTGCCGGAGGCGGTGGCCAGACCCGCCAGATGGAGGAGCGGGACGAAGTGGTCGGGTGTCGGGACGGCGCGTGGGTAGTCCTCGTGTTGCACGAGCGCAAGGACATCCCCCGGTTCATCCGTCATCACCGCCCTGGCCGCCTCGTCGAACCGGTGCGCCCAGTCGAACCCGCCGGTGGGATCGTCCCAGGAGATCTGGCGGAGGTTGTGGACGACGTTGCCGCTCGAGACGATGAGGACCCCTTGCTCCCGCATCGGGGCCAGACGGGCGCCGAGGTCGAGGTGGTAGCCGAGCGGTTCGAGCGCGTTGATGGAGAGCTGCACCACCGGGACGTCCGCGTTGGGGAACATGTGGGTGAGCACGGACCACGTTCCGTGGTCCAGGCCCCAACTGTCGAGGTCGAGACCGACCCAGCGGGGCCGGACCACGTCGGCGACGAGCGCGGCGACGTCGGGCGCGCCCGGTGCGGGGTAGTCGAACGCGAAGAGCTCCTCGGGGAACCCGAAGAAGTCGTGGATGGTGCGCGGACGGGGCATCGCTGTCACCATGGTGGCGTTCGTGTACCAGTGGGCGGAGATGACGAGGACGGCCCGGGGACGGCCGACCACCGCACCGAATTGTCCCCACGCATCCGTGTACCGGTTGTGGTCGAGCGTGTTCATCGGGCTGCCGTGGCCGATGAAGACGGCGGGGGTCAACCGGTCCGTCACGGGAGGCCCCCGTCGCACCGTCGACTCACTGCTGGTAGCCCTCCGCCGTTCCCCCGGAGCGCAGCACGGCGCCCTCCGGGTCGCCGCCTGCCGCACGGCGGGCGCGTCGCTGGCGCAGGAGGTCCCAGCACTGGTCGAGCGCAACCTCGACCGACCGCAGTCGCGCGAGCTCGCCGGCGTCCAGCGGGGTGCCGGCATGGGCCAGCTCGAGCCGGTGCTCCTCGTCGGCGAGCTCGTTGATGCGGCGTACCACGTCGATGTCGTCCACGGGTGGCCCCTCCTCCTGGCTGCTCGGCTGGCCTCACCATCATGGTCCGTCACGACGAACGGGGCGAACGGGGCGACGATACGATTCCGCCGTGCCCGGCCTCTCTGCGACCGACCCGGACGTGCCCGACCGGTTCCCGGTCGAGGTGGCGCGGCGCTGGCGGCGGGAGGTGCTCCCCTTCCTCGAGGTGTTCGCCCGCGTCCCTGACGTCTCGCCCGGATTCGACCCGGACTGGGAGGCGGGCGGCCACATCGAGGCGGCGGCCGGGCTCCTGGCCACCTGGGCGTCCCACCGGTCGATCCCCGGCCTGACCGTGGACGTGGTGCGGTTGCCCGGCCTGACGCCGACGGTGGTCGTCGAGGTCCCCGCCAGCGATGGCGGGGTCGAAGGGAGCCTGCTCGTCTACGGCCACTACGACAAACAGCCTCCGTTCGACGGATGGACGGAGGGCCGCGCTGCCTGGTCGCCATCGCTCGAAGGCGACTGGCTCTACGCCAGGGGAGTGGCCGACGACGGCTACGCCATTCCGTCCGCCCTGGTGGCCCTCGAGTCCCTCGTCGCCGCCGGCGCCCGGCATGGCCGTTGCGTGCTGGTGGCCGAAGGATCGGAGGAGAGCGGGAGCCCGCACCTTCCTGCCGTCCTCGACCATCTCGCCGGCCGCATCGGACGCCCGGAGCTGGTGGTGGCCCTCGACTCGGGATGCCCGACGTATGACCGGCTCTGGGTCACGACCTCACTCCGAGGCGTCGTCGACGGCACGCTGACGGTGTCGGTGCTCGAACGCGGCGTCCACAGCGGTTCGGCAGGCGGCGCCGTCCCGGACTCCTTCCGGCTCGCCCGTCACCTCCTCGACCGCATCGAGAATCCCGCGACCGGTGACATCATCCTCCCCGAGCTCCGGGTGGAACCGCCCGCCGGCGCCGTTGATGCCGCCGCGGCGCTGGCCGACCTTCTCGCCGTCGGAGGCCGTGAGGACGCCGCGTTCCCTGTGACCGAGGGGCTGCGGCTCGAGGGATCCGGCCCGGTCGACCGGATCATCCGGACGTCGTGGGCTGCCTCACTCGCAGTGGTCGGTGCCGACGGGCTGCCGCCGGCACCGACCGCGGGCAACGTCCTGCGCCCCTCGACCGCCCTGAAGCTCGTCTTCCGGCTCCCGCCGACCGCTGACGCCCAGACCGCAGCTTCCGCCATCCGCCGCGCGTTCACGGACGCGCCGCCCTCGGGGGCGCGGGTCGAGTGGACCGAGAGTGGAGCGGCCGATGGCTGGGCGGCGACCCCCTACGCACCGTGGCTCGACGGCGCGCTCGATGCCGCCTCCCGGGCGTGCTTCGCCATGCCGGCCGGACGCTTCGGCGAAGGGGGATCCATCCCGTTCCTGGGCTGGTTGACCTCCCGTTACCCCGAGGCGGAGCTTTTGACGATGGGCGTGCTCGGACCCGGATCGAACGCGCACGGGCCGGACGAGGCTCTCCACCTTCCTACGGCCGAGCGGGTCACCGCCGCCTTGGGGATGCTGGTCGCCGCTCACGCCCGGCACTCGGAACGGGGGCCGGTCACCGGCCCGGGCTGACCGTGAGCAGGTCCTCCAGGACCGCCTGGGCGGCGCGGCGACCCGAGACGAGCGCCCCTTGGACCGACGGGGTGTCCCGGTGGTCCCCGCAGACGTAGTACCCGCCCCCCAGGCGGACCGCCCGGCGCAGGGGGCGCCCCGCCGGGAAGGCGGGCAGGGCGCCGGGCACGCGACGGACGGCGACGAGCTCCCAACCCGACGTGTCGCAGCCGTAGAGCGAGGCGAGACGCCTTCTGACCTCCGGCTCCGCGGTGGCGTCGGGCGCTCCGACCACCGACGTCGCCACCAACGAGGACCCGGCCGGGGCATAGGAGGGGGCCACGTCGCTGACGACGGCCGTGTTGGCGATCAGCCGCTCCTCGCCGTCGAGCACCAGCACCGCCGCGCCGAGGGGGGACACCTCGGAGCGGTGGTAGAAGGTGGTCACGCCCCGCAGAGGTGGAACGGGCAGACCGGGCAGCAGCGACGACGCCGAGGCCGGGTCGGCCGCCACGACGACCGCACGGGCGGTGAGCCGTCCACCCCCCGCCAGGTCGACCCCATCCGCCCTCACCCGGCGGACCGGTTCGCCGAGGAGGAGCCGGTCGGCGGGGAGACCGGACGCCAGCTGGCTGGCCAGCGCGCCCATCCCCTCGGCGGGCAGGCCGATCCGTCCGGTGGCGAACGAGTGCCAGACGAGATGGAACAGACGGGCCGAGGTCTCCAGCCCGTCCTCGAGGAAGACACCGGAGAGGAACGGGTACCAGAGGCGTTCGGACATCGTGCCGCCCATGCCCCACCGTGCCAGCTCGCCAGCGGTCGTCCGGTCGGTGCCCACCGGACGGCGGGGCCTCGCCAGGTCGCGGGCCGTCATGGCCGCCAGCGCCAGTTTGGCCCGGGTCGACCCCACCGGGGCGGTGGCGGTCGTAACGATGCTCCTCGGGTGGCCCCGGGGATCCGCGAGCAGGTGCCGGCGCCCGTCCGTGTAGACGGCGACGCAGCGGTCGAAGGTCTGCAGCCGGAGCGCGTCGACGTCCACCACCGCGCCGACCTCGGGGTACGCGGTGTTCAGTACCTGGAACCCCCGGTCGATGCGGAAGTCGTCGACCACGTCGGTCGCCACGCGACCGCCCACCCGGTCGGCCGCCTCGACCACGATGACTTCCGCCCCGCCGGCCCTCAGGGTGCGGGCGGCGGCGAGCCCGGCGAGCCCGGCTCCCACGATCACGACGTCCGCGTCAACGCTCCGACCTCCGCTCCGGTCAGGAGCCACGGCGCTTCCCGGGATCCGGCCCGGTCGCCTCCTCACCCAGCCATGCCGGGGCCCGGCGGCGTGCCCATGCCCGGCTGATGTCCCCGTGGACCATCGACCGCCGTTCCTCGGGATGGGTGAGCGCCATCACGACATGCCCGGCGACGACGAGCACGAAGGCCACCGCCAGCCAGTTGTGGACGATGGTGGCCCCCTCCCGCCACGACAGTGGGAAGGGCCGGAACCATCGGAGGATGCAGCCCGAGACCAGCATCACGATGCCGGCTCCGGCGACGAACGCAGCGTTCAGCTTCTGGCCCGGGTTGAACTTGCCGATGGGGAGGCCATCCGGCGCCCGGAGGCGCCGGCCCCGGGCCGGGAACGCAGAACGGAACCAGTCCCGGTCCGCCGGGCTCCACCGGTTGAACCGGCCGATGTCGCTCCGGAGCCCGCGCCCCCACCGCCCGGCGACGCCGACGAGGAACGGCACGGGAAGGGCCAGGCCGGCGGCGACGTGGACCTGCTCCACGAGGGCACGCCGGCCGACCAGGGCGACCACCGGGGTGGAGAAGAGCGCCGCTCCGGTGACCACCACGATCCCGAAGAGCGCGGCGGTGGCCCAGTGCACCGTGCGCTCGACCCGGTCGAAGCGGACCAGCGGGGTGTCGGGTCGGGTCGGCGTGGGCGGCGCTCCTGTCCGGCTCACGGGCGTACGGCCGGTGGCCGCCCGTCGATCCATGCGTCGATCGGGTACCCGTTGACCTCCCAGTACCCCGGCTGCACCCGGTCCACCAGGCTGATCGACGAGAGCCACTTGATCGACTTGTAGCCGTACATCGTCGGGACGGCGAGCCGGACCGGACCACCGTGCTCCCGGGTGACGGGTGCGCCGAGCATCGAGTAGGCGACGATCGCCCCGCTCTCCCGGGCCTGCTCGATGGTGAGGCTCTCCGTGTAGACGCCGTCGAAGGACCTGAAGTGGAACGCGGTCGCCCCGGGCAGCACCCCGGCGAGGTCGGCGAGGTCGGTGAGCCGGACGCCGACCCAGTGCACGTTGTCCACGCGCCAGCCCGTCACGCACTGGAAGTCGGCGGTCAACCGGGTCGCCGGGAGCGCCTCCAGGTCGGGGACGGCGAGGTGGAGGGGACGAGCCACCATGCCGTCCACGGTCAGCCGGTACCCCGCCGGCGGTGTCGGGTAGCCCCCGGTGACCGTGTAGAGGACGAACCCGCCACTGCCGGGGACCAGATCGGCGATCGTGCTCCCGTGGAGCGCATCCAACACGCGGGACAGACCGCCTTGCACGTGTGCTCCGAACACGATCCCGAGGGCACCGGCCCCGACGATCCCGAGGACGGTCCGTCGCCCGACCGGCAGTTGCCGGGACAGCCCGGCAACCGGCCGGCCGCTCCCAGCGGAGGCCCCGCTCCCAGCACCTACCGTTCGGCCTCCCTCGGGACGTTCCTCCACGCCGTCAGTATGGACCGGCGGGCACCCGAAGGATCGGCGCGGGCAGCGGCAGATCCCCGGACCCCCCACAGGCGGCACCGGGAGGCGAGGCACTACGTTGCTGAAGCGTAGGAAAGGGGTGCCCAGAATGGACGGCGTCGACGTCTCCCGGTTCTGCTCACGCCCGTCGCGCGGGACGCCTTCTCCGCCCGGATCGGGGGAGCGCCGACGGGAACCTTCACCAGCCGCGTGGCGAGACGTCCACCGACCTCGGACGCCGGACGGAGGACCATCGTGACCGCCCCGTCGCGAGCGGGGGGACGAGAGCCCCTCTCGGTCGCGCTCGTCGGATGCGGGCTCTCCGGGTGCCTGTTCCATGCCCCCTTCATCGCCGCCGTCCCCGGCCTGGACCTGCGATCGGTGGTCACCGCCGATCCGGCGCGCTCCTCCCAGGCGCGCCACGACCACCCCGGGGTCCGGGTGCTCCGTGACGTGGGACAGCTCTGGGCCGAGTCGGAGGCACACGACGTGGTGGTGGTCGCACCGACGGGGCACCATGCCGCGCTGGCCCGCAGCGCACTCGAACGAGACCTGGCGGTGGTGGTGGACAAGCCACTCGCCCGCACCGCGGCCGAAGGGCGCTCGATCGTCGAGCTGGCTGCGGCCCGCGGTCTGGCGCTGACCGTGTTCCACAACCGTCGCTGGGACAGCGACCACCTGACGGTGCGGGCGCTGGTCGCTGCCGGGACTCTGGGTACCGTCGTCCGGTACGAATCCCGCATGGAGCGATGGCAACCGGTCCTCGACCGAGCCCGGTGGCGTGAACGGCTCTCCTCGGAGGAGGGTGGCGGGGTCCTGCTCGATCTGGGGAGCCATCTCGTCGACCAGGCGCTGACCCTCTTCGGGCCGGTCGCCGGCGTCTACGGCGAGATCGCCTCCCGCCGGGGCGGATCGGACGACGACTGCTTCCTGGCACTGGCCCACCGGTCGGGGGTGCGCTCCCATCTTTCGTTCGGGCTCGTGTGCGCCAGGCCCGGACCCCGGCTCCGGGTGATCGGCGAACGGGGGAGCTTCGTGCTCGAAGGCGTGGACGGCCAGGAGGCCGCGCTCCGGGGAGGGGCGCTCCCTGACGCCGCCGCCTTCGGGCTCGAACCGCCCGAGCGGTGGGGAACGGTGTGGACCGGCGGCCCGGGTGCTCCGGTGACGAGCGAGCGCGGTCGCTGGATCGAGTTCTACTCTGGGCTCGAACGCAGTCTGCGGGACGGTGCCCCGCTTCCGGTCGACCCGCGCGACGCGATCGCCGGTCTCGCCGTCCTCGACGCGGCGAGGCGATCGAGCTCGACCGGAGAGGTCACCGTCCCGTCGGCCGGTTGACCCCGCTGCCGACCCCGTCCCCGACCCCGCCACGCCGGTCGTCCACGCCTCTGGCTCGCAAGGAGGATTCGCGGGGACCCCGGCCCGCTCCGGTCTGCTACGGCGTAGCGAACGCGTAGATCGGCATGCCGTTGTAGTCCTGGGAGAACTGGGGGAGGTAGGGCCCGTTGACGACGACGGCGAGCGATCCGACCGGTGCCGGTCCGGCGTCACCCTCGATGGTGACGATGGCACCATCGAGCCACCGTTGGGCAACGATGCCCACATGGAGCGACGTGGCCGTGCTCCAGGGACCGGTGCCGTACAGCACCGCGTCGCCCGGCTCGGGCGCCCCGCTGGGTGCGATCAGGGAGGAATCGGCTGCGGCCCACCCGTAGATGTCCCCGGTGAACGCGAAAGACGGGATCGGTACGCCGGCCTGGCGCCAGACCCATGTGGCGAAGAGGGCGCACCACTCCTCGCACGGACCGTAGGGGTTGCAGAACGAACCCGGATCGGGATCGCTCTCCACCTGAGCGTCCGCGAGGGAGACGATCGAGGCGGCAAGCGGGTCGGGAGGCCCGCCGTCCGGCCCGGTGAACGAGTAGTTCCAGCCGTCCGGCTCCAGGAGCCAGTACCCGAGGCCGTCTTCGGTGAGAGCGATCGCCGCCACCGGTGGCACGTCGGCCGGGTTCCCGTCCAGGCCTCCCCCGAGCGATCCGTAGAAGGCGACGTCGCCGAACCCGAAGATCCCTCCGTCCGTGGCGACCAGCAGGTAGCCGGCGTCGTTGTGACTGGGGGCGATGCCGACCACGGGGTCGTTCAACACTTGGCCGCCCATCGATCCGTAGAACGGGGCGTCCCCGAAGGCGAAGACCCCGCCGTCGCCCGCCACGAGCCAGTAGCCACCCCCGTCCGCGGTGGCGGACATGCCGGCCACCGGGGACACCAGCGTGGTGCCGCCCATCGAACCGTGGAAGACGGCGTCGCCGAACGCGAAGATCCCCCCGTCCGACGCCACCAGCCAGTATCCCCGGCCGCCCGGAGCGGCTGCCATCCCGACAATCGGCCGGTTGAGCGTGTGTCCGCCCATCGATCCATAGAACGCAGCGTCCCCGAAGGCGAACACACCCCCGTCCATGGCGACCAGCCAGTAGCCGCGCCCATCGGGGGTCGCCGCGATGCCCACGACCGGTCCCTCGAGCGCCAGGGATCCGAGCGATCCGTAGAACACGGCGTCCCCGAAGGCGAAGACCCCGCCGTCGGCTGTGGCGATCCAGTACCCCTGGGACCCGGCGACCGGATCTACGGCCATGGCGACCACTACGGAGTTCAGCGGCAGAGGGGAACCCGGGTCGAGGCTGCGCGCATCCCCGAAGTCGATCACCCCGCCCCCGCCGTAGACGTGCGGCCTGGGCGCGATCGACGTCGCCGTGGGGGGAGCGGCAGCACCGGCCGGCCTCCCGGGGCCGATCACCGAAACCAGCGTGGCGCCGAGGCCCAGCGCCAATCCGGCGACCAACCGCGCCCCACGGCGCCGCGAACCGGAGCTGCGCGGCATCCCGGGATGGTAGCCCGTCGGTCCCCAAGACCGCCACGCGAGTCGGCTCCCGGCAACCGGTCGCGGATTCACCGCCGCCCCCGATCGGGAGGACCGATCGTCCGGAGGGGCACGACTCCGGGACGTCCGGGGCGGTATGCAGAGCGCCGATCAGAAGGGTGTGGATGCAGGCCGGGCCAGAGGATACCCTGGGTCCATACATTGAGGTTCGTTTCGCTGGCTATTCAGCACGCAGAGTGGGGGAGGCGCCACCATGAGTGACACCGCACTGGGGCCCGGTTGGTGGAGGGCCGCCGACGGGAAGTGGCATCCTCCGGAGCTCCGGCCGCCGGGGATCATGCCGGGCGCGGTCGAATCCGTCGAGGAAGTCCAGGGTCACGCCGCCGACTTGTCGGCGGAACAAGACGGGGCGATCGACGGCGGGGGCCCCGGACGGGCGGGGACGGACCCGGCGGTCCTCGGGACGACAGCCGGTGGAGCCGCGGGCGGTGAGGTGCCGCCTCCGGATGCCTCCATGGCGCAGGACGCAGCCGAGCCCGACCCTCCGGTCGAGCAGGTGCCACTGGTCGCCCCCGCCTCGTCGATGCTGCTCCGTCCCATTCCGGACAGGGATCCGCCGCCGTATGTGCGGGAGGTCGACCTTCCGCCTCATCTGATGCGGCCCATCCCCCCGTTCTCTCCCGGGGCAGCCCGATCGGAACCTGCCGTCGGGGGTGATCCGGTTGGGCGGACCTGGACGCCGACGATCGTTCCGATGCCTGTGGAGGAGCCCCAGCCCGAGCCCGGCGGTCCGGGAGATCAAGACCGGCCGGCTGTCGTCACCGGAGAGGTCGTCGTCCCGGTGGAGGCCGCGTTCGAGGCACCTGCCCCGGTGCAGGTCGTCACACCCGCCGCGGTGGAGGCGAACGAACAACAGTCCGTGTGGCCGGATGTCGTGGGTGAGCCGGCAGCGTCACCTGCTTTCGACGTCGACGTCGGCGCCGTGCCGTCCCCGGCCGGGGTCGATCCCGTCGAAGCCGATCCTCGTGGTGTCGTCGATCCGGCGACCGACGTCGACGCACTCGACGACCTCGACGACCTCGATGATGGCGGGCCCGTTTCTCTTCACTCGCTCGTCTTCCAGGCCAGCGCACCCGCACCCGAGACCGCACCGGTCGTGGCCGAGGCACCCGCACCGGCGCCGGTGGCGCCCGCACCCGAGACCGCACCGGTCGTGGCCGAGGCACCGGCACCGGAACCCGCCCCCGCCGCACCGGTCGTGGCCGAGGCACCGGCACCTGCCCCTGCCGCACGGGAGCCGGAACGGGCACCCCAGACCCGCAACCCCGGCCTTTCACCCGCGGTGGCGGCGAAGAACGCCGAGCTCTTCAAAGGGGGCCCTGAGTTCCAGGACATCTTCCAGATGGCGCTGAAGGGTTCGTCCCTGGCGGACGAGGTCAAGGTGCAGTACGACGCAACCAGTCAGCGTGCTGCGGAGATCGCGGCCGCAGGCGCCTCCGGCAAGTCCAGCCCGTCCGCTGAGGACAAGTCCGGGAGGCGGTGGCGCAAGAAGGGTCGCTGACACCGGCTACTGCCCGGGCCGCCAGGGGCGGGATCACGCCCGCCGCCTGTCATCGGGTGTCACCGCGCCCGGTTAGTGTCACCCTCCGTGTCGGGCACGGGTCGAGAGGGAGCACGGTCCCCGCGCCCCGAGCAGTTCCTGGTCGGCCTCAACGATCGCCAGCGGGCGGCTGTCATGCACGGCGAAGGGCCGTTGCTGGTCCTTGCGGGAGCGGGGTCCGGGAAGACACGGGTGCTCACCAGCAGGATCGGCTATCTGGTCGCCACCGGGGTGGTGGCGCCCGAGAACGTCCTCGCCATCACGTTCACCAACAAGGCGGCCCGGGAGATGAAGCAACGCCTGACGGCGTCGCTGGGCTCGGCGGTCTCCGACATGTGGGTCTCCACGTTCCACAGTGCCTGCGTGCGGATGGTGCGTCCGTTCGCAGACCGCATCGGGCTCAGCCGGAGGTTCACCATCCTCTCCGAGGACGACGGCAAGCGACTGCTCCGGGACATCGCCGACGATCTCGACATCGACGTGAAGGTGATGCCGGTGGCCGGGGCGAAGGCCGCCATCAGTTCGGCGAAGAACCGTCTCGTCGACCCGCGGGCGCTCTCTCTCGAAGCGTCCGATGCCCGCAGCAACGCCCACGCCCGGCTGTACCGCGAGTACCAGAGCCGGATGGCCGCGGCCGACTGCGTCGACTTCGACGACCTGCTGGTGCACACCGTCTCGCTGCTTCGCGGTCATCCCGACGTCCGGGACCACTACCGCAGCCGTTTCCGGCAGATCCTCGTCGACGAGTACCAGGACACCAACCGGGCCCAGAGCGAGATCGTCGAGCTCCTGGCCGCCGGCCACCGCAACCTCTGCTGCGTCGGGGACGCCGACCAGTCGATCTACGGCTTCCGGGCCGCGGACGTGGGGAACATCCTCTCGTTCCCCGAACGGTTCTCCGGAGCCACCACGATCCTCCTCGATCAGAACTTCCGATCGACGGGAACCATCCTCGACGCCGCCAACGCCGTCATCTCGCGCAACGAGGCCCGACCGGAGAAGAACCTTTGGACCGACTCCGGCGGCGGGCGACCGATCTCGCTCTATGCGGCGGACGACGAGTCCGACGAGGCGTCGTGGGTCGCCGACGAAGCCGCCTCGCTCGTCGCGGCCGGGGCCCGGCCCGGGGACATCGCCGTCCTCTGCCGGGCCAAGGCCCTCGCACGTCCGATCGAGGCGGAGCTCGTCCGGCGGGGGATCCCGTGCCGGACGGTGGGGGGCACGCCGTTCTTCGAGCGCCGTGAGGTCAAGGACCTGGTCGCTTACCTCAAGCTGGCTGTCAACCCGAACGACGAGCTTTCCTTCCGGCGGTGCGTGAACGTCCCGCGGCGGGCGGTGGGCGATGCCAGCGTGAAGAGGATCCGCTCCTTCGCCCAGCGTTATGCACTCCCCCTGGGGGAGGTGCTCGCCCGCAGGTCCGAGATCGAGGACCTGCCGGTGCTCGCCGCCGCCGGCCTGGACGGATTCGTAGAACTGGTCGACCGGGTGCGGGATGCCTCCGCGACCGGCGGCGCCCTGGGGGCGGTCGACGCCGTCCTGGCCGACGGCGAGTACCTCCACCAGCTCCTCGCCGCCGCCGTCGACGACGAGGAGCGCCAGTACCGGGAGGAAAGCGTCGAACAGCTCCGGTCCATCGCCGGCGACCACCCGACGATCGAGAAATTCCTCGACATGGCTGGTCTGGTGACCGAGGGGGAGGATGCCGGGGACGATCCCTCTCGCCTGCTGCTCTTGACGGTGCACGCCGCCAAGGGACTCGAATTCCCGACCGTGTTCGTCGTCGGGCTCGAGGAGGGAGTCTTCCCCGACCGGCGGTGCATGGAGGGGGCTGAGCTGGAGGAGGAGCGGCGACTGGCCTATGTCGCCATCACCCGGGCGGAGCACCGGCTGTACCTGTCGCACGCCCGTCACCGGCGCACGCCCGGCCAGGTGGTGGGGCACGAGCGGAGCCGGTTCCTCGACGAGATCCCCGAGGAGCTGCTGGCGGACCTCGACGCTCCGTCGGATCCCGCGGTCGACGCCTCGGCACGGTTCGCCGCGCTCCGCGGCAGGCTCGGGGATTCCGGCGGGTGACGGTCCGACCCGGGGTACCGCGGCCCCCGCATGCCGGCCGGCGGCGATGACACCGGCCGACGTGCGGGGATGGCTAACGTCGATGGCATCCATGGGAACGTCCCGACGGAACCGGCGAGTGACGCGGACGGCGCGTGCGACGCTGGTGCGCGGGGCGTCGCTCCTCGGGGTCCCGGTGCTGCTGGCCGGCTGCTCCCTGGTGGCCGTACCGTCGCAGCCGACGCTGTCGGGGCCCTCCTTCGCCCCACCCGGTGACATCGCCTACGCGGTCTGCCCCGATGCGGTCACCCCCGTCGAGCTGTCCTCCTCCCTGGCCGAAGCGAACATCCCGCTCCGGGTGAAGGGGACCCCGGGGATCGGCAACGCCAGCATCGCCACCTCCCCCGACGGGCGGTGGGCCTACGTGGTCACCACCGAGGGCGAGCCGAGCGGGAGCCGCCCCGCTTCCCCGGTGCCGGTGACCACCGGGGTCGCCCCGGTTCCCGCCGGGCCCTCCGGCCACAACGTGGTGATCCCGGTCAACCTGGTGACCCAACAGGCGGGCCGGCCCATCGACATCCCCGGGTCGGGGCCGACCCACGGCATCGTGGTGCTGCCCGGCGGTCGGACCGCCATCGCCGCCAGCGGTACGTCGTTGGTGCCGGTGGACCTGACGCGGGACCGGGCCGGCACCCCTCTCGACCTGGGGGCGGGCCACACGGTGTTCGGGATGGCGCTCAACCCGGCGGGTACGACCCTCTACGTCCTGGTGGCCGGGGGGGTCATCCCGGTGAACACGGTCGCCGCCACCGCCGGTGCGCCCATCGTGACCGGGCTCTCCGTCTCCTCCGTCTACTCCCCGCACGGGATCGCGGTGGCACCGGGCGACGCCACGGTCTACGTGATCGGACAGGGAGGACCGGACTACGGCGGCCGGGTGATCCCGATCACCGCTTCGACCGGCGCGCTTCAGCCCGCCGCCTCCTTCGACCGGTACGGGATCGCCGATCCAGCCGCGGTGGCCGTCTCGCCCGACGGCACCACCCTCTATGTGGTGGACGCGGCCGACAACTGGGTCCTCCCACTGCCGGTGGCCTCGTTCGCCTCCCCGCCCCCTCCGGTCCGGTTGCCGGTCCAGACGAACGGCTCCGGTGGCACCCAGCATCCGAGCGACATCGTCATCGCACCGGGCGGGGTCACCGCGTACATCGTTGACGGGTTCGCCGACCTGGTCCCGTTCACCCTGGCATCCCAGTCCTTCGGATCGCCGATCCCGGTCTGCTCGGGCGCGTCATCCGTGGCCATCGCCCCCGCTCCCTGAACCGACGACCCGCGACCGGCTCCGTCCCGTTCAGCCGGCGACCGGTTCTGTCCCGGTTCCGCCGGCGAACCCGACGTCGCCGGCTCCGGACACCCGGGCTGCGGTGGCGATCTCGTCGTTGCGGTAGACCGCCTCCTCCAGGCCGGCGGCGGCCAGCAGCTCGTCCAGGGCGGGCGGGACGGCGGCCGCCAGCTGCCAGACCTTCGGGATCGACTCGGGGCAGGCCATGATCCCCCAGTACATGGCGCCCCGGTAGCTCATGATGGTCACATTGATCCCCATCCCGTCCATCACCGGCCCGAGGGGGAACCCCGCCTGCATCTCGGCTCCCGCCAGGTAGAGGGGGAAGTCGGGTCCCGGGACGTTCGACACCACCAGGTTGGCGATCGGTCGGTGGCGATCGGCCAGGCGCATGCGACTGTAGAGCCGGGCGGCGTTGGCGAACAGGTTGGGCGTCGCGTGCTCCGCCCAGTTCAAGAGGGTGTCCGCCCCGAGCGCGTGGTGCTCCTCCTTGGCTCCGAGTGTCCCGGCACGGACGGCGCCGAGCCGCTCTCTCGGATCACCGAGCTGGGTGGGGAGCTGCACGAACATCGAGGACACCTGGTTCGACCCGTGTGCGTGGGGTCCGGTCGGCTCCACCGAGACCGGGACCACCGCCACCAGCGGCTTGTCCGGCAGCTCGTCCCCGGCGAGCAGGTACGAGCGGAGGGCTCCGGTGCACACCGCCAGGACCACATCGTTGACCGTCGCACCCGTCGCCGCCTTGAGCCGTTTGACGTCGGCGAGACCGATGGCGCTGAAGGCGACCGAGCGCCGTCGGGTCAGCGACCGGTTGAAGGACGTGCGCGGAGCGGTCAGCGGGAGTGCCGCCTTCCCCAGGCCGGGCCTCTCCTCGGAGACCATCCGCACCCGCCGGACGTCGAGGATGCGTTGCCCGGTGCGGAGGACGTCCCGCGCCATCTCGAACGGCCGCAGCGCTCGGGCGGCGACCGCCTGGGCCATCAGGTCCAGCGCGGACGGGATCGGGTGCCCGGCCCCCGGGGTCCCGTCGACGCCGGTCGGGACCGGGGGAGCGGGGTCCGGTTCCAGGTCGAACAGCACGGAGAGCAGGGCGGCACCCGACACCCCGTCGACGGTGGAGTGATGCATCTTGACGATGGCGGCGATCCGTCCGTCCGCGAGGCCTTCGACGATCCACATCTCCCAGAGGGGCCTGGACCGGTCGAGCTGGTGACCGGTGATGTCCCCCGCCAACTCTGCCAGCTCCCGGAACCCGCCCGGCCGGGGGAGCGCGGCGAGGCGGACGTGGAAGTCGATGTCGAAGTCGGGGTCGTCCACCCACACCGGATGGCCGAGGTGGAGCGGGACCTCGAGGAGGCGCCGTTGGAAGACCGGCGCCCGAGGGACGCGGGTCGCGATCGACGACTTGATGCGGGCGAACGAGTAGCCGCCCGGGATGGTGGACGGATCGAAGGTCATCGCCATGGCGACGTGCATGTGGAGGCTTGGTGCCTCCAAGTAGAGGAAGCTGGCGTCGAGCCCGCTCATCCGCTCCATGATCTCCCCTTGTCGTCCGATCCTGCGTCGGTCCGCCGTGCAACCCTGCTGCCGCCCGGTCGCCGATTGTCGTCGGAGCCCGGCCCGGTGTTTCATGGAGCGGTGCCGTGGGTCTACTTCACCGTCAGCATGGTCGGTGGGCTCTGCACGGTCAACGCCTTCGTGCCGGTCCGCCGCGAGCCGTTCACCGTGGCGAGCTTCCTCCTGGCCTGGATCCCGGGGGAGCTGCCGGTGCAGGTGTTGGTGGTCCAGGTCGTCGGCACCCTGGCGTTCGCCCACTTCGGCTCGTTCGACCGGTGGCCCGGCCGGGTCGGGCTCGCCGTCGCCGTCGCCTCGTGGGCCGGGCTCGCCTGGCTGGCGGTCGTGGCCCACCGGTCCGGCCGGCTGGTCGACGAGGCCCTGGCGTCTTCCGGGGCGGCCCCGCTCCCGGGGCCGGCGGACCGACCCGTATGGAACACCTGGTGGCGTCTGGCCATCGCGGTCCCGTTCCGCTTCCGGCGGATCCGGCGGATCCGCAACGTCGACTACTGGGGTGACGGCATCTTCCGGCACCGTCTCGACGTCCTGTGCCTCCGGGACCACCCCCCCGAACGGGGGCCGGTGCTGGTGTACGTCCACGGGGGGGCCTGGATGATCGGGAACAAGCGTCAGCAGGGGATCCCGATGCTCCATGAGCTGGCGGCCCGGGGCTGGGTCTGCGTGGCCATCAACTACCGGCTCTCGCCCCGGGCGACCTGGCCCAGCCATATCGTCGACGTCAAGCGCGCCTTGGCCTGGGTCCGGGAGCACATCGCCGAGTACGGCGGCGATCCCACGTTCGTGGCGGTGTCGGGAGGGTCCGCCGGCGGGCATCTGGCCGCTCTGGCTGCGCTGACCCCGGGCGCCCGCGAGTGGCAGCCCGGCTTCGAGGACGCGGACACCTCGGTGGACGCGTGCGTGCCGTTCTACGGGGCCTACGACCTCACCGGTGACCCGGAGACCTCCGGCGAGTTCGGTCCCGGCTTCCTCCGCCTGCTGGAGCGGTTCGTGATGAAGCAGCCGATCGCCGACAACCGTGAACGGTACGTGCAGGCGTCGGCGACCGAGCGGGTCGGACCCGCGGCACCGCCGATGTTCGTGCTCCACGGGATCAACGACACGCTGGTGCCCGTCCGGGTGGCGCGCAGGCTGGTCGAGCGCCTCCGCGCCGTCTCGTCCGCACCGGTGGCCTTCGTCGAGCTCCCCCGGACCCAGCACGCCTTCGACGTCCTCGCCTCCATTCGTTGCCGACACACGACCCTGGGCGTCGTCCGGTTCCTCGAGGGCGTGCGGGCCGGAATGGTCGGCGCCACCCCAGAACCCGCCACCCCAGAACCGGCGTCCCAACTGCCGGGGGCGTTACCCCGTCGAAGCGCCGATGGTCCGCGCCGGCGCCGTGGAGTGCTAGACAGACCCGAGACTTTCTGACGTAGAGTCACATCGCGGTGGTGGGGTCCGGGACGTGTCCGGGCCGTCCCGCCGGACGCCGAGCGCAAGGGGGATTCTGTGGTCTCAGCATCGAGAGGGATGCGGCTGGCGGCGCTCGGCGCCGCCCTGCTGGTGGCGGTCACCGGCGCCGCCTGCAGCTCGACCAATTCGGCATCGACCACCGGGACGGTACCCGGGGGCAGTTCGCCGAAGATCCCGGCCAGCGCCTTCAGCGACCATACCGGCATCACCTCGAACTCGGTCCGGGTCGGGAACATCTCGACCCTGAACATCGGTGGCCTCTTCAAGGGCGCCCTGATCGGGACGCAGGCCTACGCGGCCTACGTCAACTCTACGGGCGGGGTCAACGGCCGCAAGATCATCGTCGACAGCGGTGCCGACCAGTTCAACAACGGCGCTCTCAACAAGGCGCTGACCCAGACGGCGATGCAGAGCGACTTCTCGCTCGTGGGGGGCTTCTCCCTCAACGACGGGTTCGGTGGCACCGTGCTGGCCCAGAACCCGGGGTTCCCCGACGTGTCGGTGGTCCTCGATCCCACCACCAACAAGCTCCCGAACGTGTTCAGCCCGGTACCGGAGAACACCGGCTGGGAGACCGGCCCGCTCCAGTACTTCAAGGACAAGTACCCGACCGAGGTGGACGCGGTGGGCACCCTGGTGGCCACCTCCCCTTCGGCGGTCACCGACTGGAACGGCGAGAAGGCGGCCATGGAGCACCTCGGGTACAAGATCGTCTACCAGCCTCAGTACCCGGTGACCCAGACCGACTTCACCCAGTACGTGATCTCGATGAGAAACGCCGGGGTGAAGATGCTCTTCCTCGACCAGATGCCCGAGAACTACGCCTCGGCGGTGATCCAGGCGCTGAACGATCAGAACTTCCATCCGGTGGTGGTGCTCGGAGCCGCCACCTACAGCACCAACCTGGTCACCGCGTCGGGCGGTGCCGCCGCCGTGCAGGGCATGTACCTCGAGCAGAACGCCTCCCTTTACCTGGGCGAGGACCGGAACCTCATCCCGGCGGTGGGGACGTTCCTCCACTGGGTCCAGGTGGCGTCCCCCGGCTTCAAGCCCGACCTGTTCACCATGTACGGATGGGTGTCCGCCGAGCTGTTCAGCCAGGCGCTGAAGAACGCCGGTGCGGACCCGAGCCGGGGCTCGTTGCTCCAGGCCTTGTCGAAGATCACGTCCTTCAACGCCAACAACCTCATCGCCCCGACCAACCCCGCCGCGAAGACGAACAGCAACTGCTACCTCCTCGCCCAGATCCACAACGGGCAGTTCCAGCGGCTGGACGACCCACCGGTCACCAGCAGCACCGGCGGGTACCGCTGCAACGGCACATACTACCTCCAGCCCGGCGCGTGAGCCGGGGGCGGTGGGGGCGTCGGACGTGAGGATCCGGTGACGGGGCCGGGGTGCTGAGCCGGTGACGTCGTTCCTCCAGTACACGGTGTTCGGGGTGATCCTCGGCGCCGGCTTCGCCATCGCCGCCACCGGCCTCGTGGTCACGTACACCACCTCGGGGGTCTTCAACTTCGCCCAGGGCGCCGTCGGGATGATCGCCGCGTTCAGCTACTGGGAGCTGGTGGTCGGCCATCACGTGCCCGTGCTCGTGGCCCTGGTGGTGATCCTGCTCGTCGGTGCCCCCGTGGCCGGCGCCGTGGTGGAGCGGGTCTTCATGCGCCGGCTGCACGGGGCCACGTCCGAGCGGCCGATCATGGTCACCCTCGGGCTGACGGTCATCCTCACCGGGGTCGCCACCATCGTCTGGCCCCCGTCGAACCAGTACCAGCTCGACCCGATCGTGTCGGGCACGTTCCGGCTGGTCGGCATCAACCTGCAGTACCAGCAGCTGCTCACCATCGGGATCGCCGTCGTCCTGGTGGTCGCGCTCCGGTTCCTGTTCTACTCGACCCGTACCGGGGTCGGTCTGCGGGCAGTGGTCGACGACCCCGGCCTGCTCGCCATGGCGGGAGCGTCCCCCAACGTGATGAGCCAGTACGGGTGGATCCTCGGGTTCGTCATGGCGGCGCTGGCCGGGGTGTTGCTGGCCCTCACCCAGGAGCAGTCCGGCATCAGTATCACGGCCATGACCCTGCTGGTGGTGAACGGCTACGCCGCTGCGGTGGTCGGCCGCCTCAAGAGCATCCCGGTCACCTTCGTCGCCGCCATCGGCATCGGGTTGGCCGAGGAGTACATCATCTACTACGCACTCCCCCACGTGTCCCAGAGCCTCTCGTCGGACATCACGCTGGCCTTGCCGATGGTGTTCCTCTTCGTGGCGCTGGTGACGCTGCCGTCGGTGCGACTCCGGGCGGCCGGACGGCTCACCACCGCCCGGGTGCCCCGCGTCCCTGGGGGGAGGGAGTCGCTGATCGGCGGGGCCGTGTTCGTGGCCGTCGCCGCGGTGTTCGGCGCGGTGTTCGCCACCACCGCCGTCAACAGCGTTCCCATGTTGCAGCTCGGGGGCGACACCATGACGCTCGGGATGGTGGCGCTGTCGTTGGTCCTGCTCATCGGTTACGCCGGCCAGGTGTCGCTCTGCCAGTTCTCCTTCATGGGCATCGGCGCCTTCTTGATGGGGAAGGTCGCCGGGGGAGGCTCGCTGCTCGGCCTCCTGGCGGCGGCGGGTGTCTGCGCTCTCCTGGGGGCCCTGGTCGCCCTCCCGACCATCCGGCTCCGGGACCTCTACTTCGCCCTGGCGACCTTCGCCTTCGCGGACGCGGTCGACCAAGGGTTCTTCGGCGACGCCCGGGTCTACGGGGGGCCGGGGGTGAACGTCGGGCGGATCGTGCTGCCCGGGCTCTCCTTCGGGGGGGACAAGTCCGAGTTCATGCTGGTGACCGTCTTCTTCGTCCTCACCGCGCTCCTGGTGCTCGCCATCCGCCGCAGCCTCTTCGGGCGGCGGCTGGTGGCGATGAACGATTCACCGGCGGCCTACGCGACCATCGGGCTGGACCTCGGCTTCACCAAGGTGGCGGTGTTCGCCATCGCCGCCGCCATGGCGGGCGTGGCCGGCGGTCTGTACGCCACGGTGAACCAGACGGTCGGCACGTCCGACTTCGAGTTCTTCTCCGGCATCATCTTCGTCCTCTTCGTGACGGTCTGGAGTGTCCGCACGGTCTCGGGGGCGTTCCTCGCCGCGTTGACCTACGTGCTCCTCACCACTTTCTGGCAGACCGGGCTGGGGCTGGTCGCAGGCGCCGGCATCATCCTGATCGGGAGGGCCGCCAGCGGAATCCTGGGGATCGAGTGGCTGGTGACGACCTTCCGGATGCCGTGGGTCAGGCATCGCGACGACGCAGGGGCACCCGCGGCCGGGGGCGGGTCCCCGGCGATCGGAGGTGAGGCTCGTGTCGCCGGCTGACCAGGGCGGTCCGGCGGGCACCACCAGAGCCCTGGCCCCCGGGTCCGGGCCGGCCGCGCTGAGCGTCTCGGACGTCTCGGTCCACTTCGGGGGCGTCGCCGCCCTCCACGCCGTCGACCTGGAAGTCTGGCCGGGGATGGTGACCGGTCTGATCGGTCCGAACGGCGCGGGCAAGACCACCCTCTTCAACGTGATCAGCGGCCTCCAGGAGCCCGACCGGGGAACCGTGCGGTTCTTCTCTACCAATGTGACCCGCATGCGGCCCCACCGCCGGGCACGACTGGGGCTGGCCCGCACGTTTCAGCGGCTGGAGCTCTTCGGCTCGCTCTCGGCCGGCGAGAACGTGCAGGTCGGGTTGGAGTCGGCCGTGAAGTGGTGGCAGTGGCGCCACCTCCGCTCGTCGCTCCCGTGGAAGAGCGGGAACGTCCCCGGCGGGGGGGACGGCGCTCCGGGAGCGGACCCGGGGACGTCGGTGGTGGTGGCCACCGCAGAGCGCATCCTGGCCGAGGTCGGCTTGGGCGGGAGGGCCGGCGAGCTGGCCAGCGCCATGCCTACCGGTTCCGCCCGCATGGTGGAGCTCGCCCGGGGTCTGGCGCTCGGTCCCAAACTGATCCTCCTGGACGAACCCGGTTCCGGCCTCGACGAGGCGGAGTCATCCGCACTCGGCGACCTGCTGTCCGACCTGGCGACCGGCGGAATGGCGGTCCTGCTCGTCGAGCACGACATGGAGCTGGTGATGCGCATCTGCGACCGGATCCACGTGCTCGACTTCGGGGAGGTCATCGCCAGCGGCACCCCGGAGGAGATTCGTGCCGATCCCCTGGTCCAGGCCGCCTACCTGGGCGCCGGGCCGAACGTGGCCGCGACCGGGAGGAGCGGGTGACGGAGCCCGTGCCGGTCCCGTCCCTCCCTCCGCCCCCGCCCGGCGACCGACCGCCGGGCATCCAGGTGAGCGGGGTGCACGCCGCCTACGGGCGCATCGAGGTGCTCCACGGCGTGGACCTCACCGTGGCAGCGGGAAGCGTGTTCGCGTTGCTCGGCCCGAACGGCGGCGGGAAGTCCACGTTGCTCAAGGTGATCGGTGGGCAGCTGCGGCCGACCCGGGGGTCGGTGACCCTCGGCGACCAGCCGGTGGGGCGGCGGTCGGTGGAGCGCCTGGCCCGGACCGGGCTGTGCTCGATCCCCGAAGGGCGCGGGGTGTTTCCCAACCTCACCGTCCGCGAGAACCTCCGGATGTGGACGTACCGCGGCCACCTCTCGATGAGGACCGTCGAGGAGCGTACCTATGCGGCCTTTCCCCGCCTGTCGGAGCGGCGTAGGCAGCTGGCCGGGAGCATGTCCGGCGGCGAGCAGCAGATGCTCGCCATCTCGCGTGCGTTGGTGACCGACCCGTCGGTGCTCCTGCTCGACGAGCTGTCGATGGGACTCGCCCCCCTCATCGTCGGCGAGTTGTACGAACTAGTGGCGGGTCTGTCCGGTCAGGGGATGACCATCCTCCTTGTCGAGCAGTTCGTCAGTGCAGCGCTGGCCGTGGCCGACCGGGCGGCCATCCTCGTGCACGGTCGCATCGAGCAGGAGGGCGAGCCCCGCCGGATGGCCGAGGCGGCCCTGGGCGCCTATCTCTCGGGCTGAGCCCGACCGGCGTCCGCCGTGTCGTCGGCCAGCACCACGTCGATGCCGGCGATCGCCCCGGTTGCCGAGGTGCTGCGGGTGACCAGATCGAGGATCCCGCCGGCGTCGCGCACGTCGCCGACGACCGAGCCGAGCGCGTCGAGCCGGGCGTCGTCGGCGGTCACGGTGAGGGTGGCGACCTCGGCCCGCATGGACCGCTTGGCCGCGGTCTTCGCACGACGGACCGCCCCGAGGACCTCGCCGGCCACCTCGGCCACCAGCGGGTTGCCGCCAAGGGCGGCGCCCTCCAGCTCGCCCGGCTCCGGCCAGGCGGCCCGGTGGACCGATCCGGCCTTCCACCACGACCACACCTCCTCGGTCACGAACGGGAGGACGGGGGCGAGCAGGCGGAGCTGGACGGAGAGCGCCAGCGCCAGTGCGGCCCGGGCCGAGGCGGGGCCGGCGTCTCCGGGGTCACCGTAGGCCCGGGTCTTCACCAGCTCCAGGTAGTCGTCGCAGAACCACCAGAAGAAGGCTTCGGTCCGCTCCAGTGCCCGGGCGTAGTCGTAGCCCTCGAAGGCGGTGGTTGTCTCGCGCACCACCGTCAACAGCCGGGCGGCCATCGCCCGGTCGAGCGGGTCGGTGACCGCGGCGGGGTCGGGGGAGCCGGGTGACCCACCGTCGCCCGCGCACCGCCCGAGCACGAACCGGGAGGCGTTCAGCACCTTGATCGCCAGCCGTCTCCCCACTTTGATCTGTCCCTCGTCCACCGCGGTGTCGGTGCCCGGCCGGCCGCTTGCCGCCCAGTACCGGACGGCGTCGGCCCCGTGCTGCTCCACCAGGGGGAGCGGGGTCACCACGTTCCCCTTCGACTTGGACATCTTCTTGCGGTCCGGGTCCAGGACGAACCCGGAGATGGCCGCATTGGCCCAGGGCAGCGAGCCGTGGGCGAGCTCGGAACGGACGACCGTCGAGAACAGCCAGGTACGGATGATGTCGTGCGCCTGGGGCCGCAGGTCCATGGGGAACACCCGGTCGAACAGGTCCAGGTCGTCTTCCCAGCCCCCGGCGATGTCCGGGGTGAGGGAGGAGGTCGCCCAGGTGTCCATCACGTCCGGGTCCCCGACGAAGCCGCCCGGTTCGCCCCGCTGCGCCTCGGTGTACCCCGGTGGGACGTCGGTGGACGGATCGACCGGGAGGCGGTCCTCGGCGGCCGCGATCGGGGAGTCGAAGTCGGGCTCGCCGTCGGGCCCCACCGGGTACCACAACGGGAAGGGAACGCCGAAGAACCGTTGCCGGCTGATGTTCCAGTCGGTGTTCAGGCCCTCCACCCACGTGCGGTAGCGCTGCGCCATGTAGGCCGGGTGCCACGACAGCTCCTCCCCGCGCCGGAGCAGACGGTCACGCAGGGCGAGGGTCCGCACGAACCACTGTCGGGACGAGACGATCTCGAGGGGGCGGTCACCCTTCTCGAAGAACTTGACCGGATGGGTGATCGGCCTGGGCTCTCCGACCAGGGCGCCCGACGCGGCGAGCAGCTCGACCACTCGGGCCTGGGCCTGGCGGACCGTCCGGCCGGCGAGCTCGCCGTAGTGGGACGCGGCGGCGCCCGGGTCCACCGAGTGCCATCCGGCCTCGCCCCAGGTGACCGGGAGCAGTCGTCCGTCCCGTCCCACCACGGTCCGGGTCGCAAGGTCGAGCTCGCGCCACCACACCACGTCGGTGAGGTCACCGAAGGTGCAGACCATGGCGATCCCGGTCCCCTTCTCGGGATCGGCCAGCTCGTGGGCGAGCACCGGGACCCGCACCCCGAAGAGGGGGGTCACCACCTCGGAGCCGAAGAGGGGGCGGTATCGCGCGTCGTCGGGATGGGCCACCAGGGCCACGCAGGCGGGGAGGAGCTCCGGTCGGGTCGTGTCGATCTCCACCGGCGGCCCCGGCTCCCCGGCGCGGGCGAAGGCGAGCCGGTGGTAGGCGCCGGGCCGCTCGCGGTCCTCGAGCTCCGCCTGCGAGACCGCGGTGCGGAAGTCGACGTCCCAGAGGGTGGGAGCGGTCTGCTGGTAGGCCTGGCCGGCGGCCAGCATCCGCAGGAAGGACCGTTGGGACACCCGCTGGGCTTCGGTCCCCACCGTGGTGTAGGTGTGGGCCCAGTCGACCGAGAGGCCGAGGGTGCGCCAGAGCCGCTCGAACGCCTTCTCGTCCTCGGCAGTGAGCTGGAGGCAGAGCGCGACGAAGTTGGGACGCGACACGGGAAGAGGCAGCTCCGGCGGCTGCGGTGGCGGGGAGAAGTCGGGGTCGAAGGGGAGCCCGGGGTCGCAACGGACCCCGAAGTAGTTCTGCACCCGGCGCTCGGTGGGAAGTCCGTTGTCGTCCCAGCCCATCGGATAGAAGACCGACTTGCCCCGCATGCGCTGGAACCGGGCGACGGCATCGGTGTGGGTGTAGGAGAACACGTGCCCGATGTGGAGCGAGCCGGAGACGGTGGGTGGGGGCGTGTCGATGGCGAAGACCCCGGCACGCGGGGTCGAGCGGTCGAACGCGTAGGTCCCCTCCCGCTCCCACTGCGCCGACCAGTGCGCCTCCAGCCCGTCGAGGCCCGGGCGGTCGGGGATCCCCCGCGGCCCCCCCGAGCCCTCCGTCGGGTCGTTCACTGCTGCGCTCATGATCGGGTTACCGTACCCTGCGTGCTGCGACTCCACGACACGGCGACCGGCGAGGTGAAGCCCCTCCGTCTGCGGACGCCAGGAGCGGTGTCCCTCTACGTATGCGGACCGACGGTCTACGACGCGCCGCATCTCGGGCACGGCCGGTTCTCCCTCGTCTTCGACGTGCTCCGGCGCTACCTGCTGTTCACGGGCTTGGAGGTGACCTATGTGTCCAACATCACCGACATCGAGGACAAGATCATCGAACGCGCCGCGCGTGAGGGGATGGCGACGTCGGACCTGACCGCCCGCTACGAACAGGTGTGGTGGGACGCCATGGAGGCGCTCGGCGTGCTCGCCCCGGACGAGGCGCCGCACGCCACCGCTTACGTCCCGCGTATGGTCGAGCTGATCGAGGACTTGGTGGGACGCGGCGTCGCCTACGAGACGGACGACGGGGTCTACCTTTCGGTGCGGGACGTCCCCGGGTACGGGCTCCTCGCCCACCAGCCGCTGGACTCCCTCCGGGCCGGGGCCCGGGTCGAGGCGAACGAGGAGAAGCGGTCGCCCCTGGACTTCGTGCTGTGGAAGAAGGCGCGCCCCGGCGAGCCCACCTGGGGTTCGCCATGGGGCCCGGGCCGGCCCGGCTGGCACACCGAGTGCGTGGTGATGTCCCTCGACCTCCTGGGGGACGGGTTCGATCTGCACGGTGGGGCGATCGACCTGATCTTCCCCCACCACGAGAACGAGCGGGCCCAGGCGGTGGCGGTCGGGCGCGAGTTCGCACGCCACTGGGTCCACAACGGCTGGGTCACGGTCGACGGGGAGAAGATGTCCAAGTCGACGGGGAACTTCACCTCTCTCGACGACCTGCTCGGGCGGAGCGACGCCCGCGCCTACCGGCTGCTCGTCCTGCGGTCGCACTACCGGTCGCCGATCGAAGTGACCCCGGACACCGTCGCCCAGGCGGAGGCAGGCCTGGCGCGCCTCGACGAGCTGGCCCGTCGGTTCGGGCTGGCCGACCCGCTGGCGGACGGGCCGGTCGTCGCAGCAGTCGACGGAACAGTCGACGGTCCCGGTCCCGGTCCCGGAGCCACCGACGCGGCGGCGGTCGAGCGGTTCCGCAGCCGGATGGACGACGATCTCGACACCCCCGGAGCGCTGGCGACCCTCTTCGACCTGACCCGGCAGGCCAATGCCGCCGCCGACGCCGGGGACGGGGAGGGTGCCCGACGGGCGGCATCGACGGTGGCGTTGCTCTGCGGGGCCCTGGGACTCCGGTTGCGCGGCCCGGGGACCGCCGGTGAGGCGCTGGACGAGGAGACGGCGGCCCTGGTGCAGGCCCGCGATCGGGCCCGGGCTGAACGGTCCTGGGTGGAGGCGGACCGGCTGAGGGACGAGCTGGTCGGCGGCGGCTGGCTGGTGGAGGACGGACCGGACGGGACCCGGGTGCGCCGACCCTGACCGCCGGCTCCGGGGCCGGTCGGATCCGGGGCTCCTTCGGCGGGAGGGCCGGTCGGAGCGGGAGAGCCGGTCGGAGCGGTGGTCCTCCTGCGTCCGCCGACGTGCGGCCGGCGCTCGCCCGGGGGCCCACGAGGGTCGGCCCCGTCAGCGTGTTCCGGGAAGATCCAGGGAAGACCGGGACTTCCGGCCCTAGCCGTGCCCCTGCGCCGTGCCGAGACTGGTGTGAGACGTAGACACGTGATATGTCTTATGGTAACGATGCGGTTGCGGTTGCCTCAGGGTGAGCGGCCGGGAGAGGGGTGGACATGGCGAATCTCGCCGCCGACCTGGACTACCGGGAGCGCGCTTCCCGGGGCGAGCTCGACCTCGGGTGGCTGCGGAGATCCCGGGCCGAGTGGGGGATCCGGGCGGAGCCCAGCCGGATCGGGCTGACGCTGCGCGACATCGCGGTCGGGACCTACGGTGAGGTCCCCGATCATCCGCCGCGGCGCACGATGGCGCCCCGCGGGGCGGACATCCCCGACGAAGTCCCCGACATGGGCTACACGATCAACGACAAGTCCGAAGTCTGGTCCGACAACGTGATGGAGCTCTACGAGGAGGCGGTGAGCCGGCAGTGGAGTGCCACACGGGACATCCCCTGGGGTGATCTCGCCCCGATCGATCCGGACCTCGAGCACGCGATGTGTCAGCTCGCCACCGTGCTCTCCGAGGTGGAGATGGTGGCGGCCGACTTCCCGGCCAAATGGCTCTGGCGCATCAACCACGACTTCGTCGAGGCGAAGATGTTCCTGTGCACCCAGGCGATGGACGAGGCGCGCCACACTGAGGTCTTCCGCAAGCGGGCCCTCGCCAACGGCGGGGGACTGGGCAGGGCTACCGCGGTGGTCGAGGAGTTCCTCAAGGTCATCCTGGACGCCCAGAGCTACGACGAGGGGTCGGCGTTGATGCACCTGCTCGGCGAGGGGATCGTCCTGTCCCTCTTCCGGGCCGGTGAGATGATCGCTCCGTCCGACGTCGAGAAGAGGATCTTCCGCCTGTGCATGCAGGACGAGGCCCGGCACGTGTCCTACGGCACCATGCACCTCCGGTATCGGCTCCAGCGGGACCCCTCGCTGGCGGAGGACTTCCACGCCTACCTCGACCGGGGTGAGGCGTTGATGGCGGTGCTCTTCACCACTCCTGAGGTCGTCGAACCGGCCACCATCCTGGCCGCCGGGAGCCTCGAGGCCGCGGCCGCCCTGGGGTCGGCGGCGTCCGACGTACTGCGGATCCAGACCGTGGAGGAGTACCTGCAGCGGTGCGACCGGGCCGGTCTCGACCGGCGCGGTCGTATGCACCTCCCGGACGCTCTCATCGAGGGGACCAGCGGTGTGGCACCCGGAGGCGTCGAGGCCGGCACCTCTTCTCCGGGGACGACCGTGGCGGCGGTCTCGGGAGGGGTGGCGTGACCCCCGGGACCGCGTCGTCGGCGGGGTTCCCGTCGGCGGGGTTCTTCGACGAGCTGGTCCGGGACGTCGTCCGCAGGCCTGAGGAGTACGAGCGGCTTGGTTTCGCCGACTGTCGCCTGGTGATCGAGGTGGTGGAGCCGGCGGGGGAGGTTCGGCGGTTCGGTCTGGTGCTCGACGGGTACGACATCCGCTCGGAGGGGGAGATCGCCGACCTCGACGGGTTCCACCCGGAGGTGGTCGTGAGCGGGGCGCTTGACACCTGGTCGGAGATGCTGGCGGCCATCGCGGAGCACGGGTTCGCCGACCGCTCCCACACGCTCAACGCCTTGTCGATCGCCGGGTTCCCCCTGTCCACCCGATCGGACGACCCCATCGGGCGGGACAAGTTCTACCGGTACGCGGAGACGCTCCAGACCTTGTTCGATTCGGTGGGTCTGCGGGCCCCGGCCGAGGCCTGAACGTCGTGGCCTACCGGGTCGGCGACGGGTGCATCGGTTGCGGGGCGTGCGAATTTGCCTGCCCGTCCGGGGCGATCAGCCAGACCGACGCCTTTCCGGTGACGTACGTCGTCGACCCGCTCGGGTGCAACGACTGCGCCGATTGCGTGGTCGTCTGCCCGGTTGACGTGCTGGTCCCCGACCCCGGGTGGGCCGTCTGCCACGGCAGGGGCTGCCCGCTGTCGTCCTCGCGCTACGCCGGATGGGAGTGCTCCGAGGGGGAGAACCGGTGCGGCGACTGCGGCTCGATGCTCTGGCGACCGCCCGGCGGGGCGTGGGTGTGCAGTCGGTGCCGGCTCGGCGAGGAGCGCCGGGGAGCCAGTTGCCCGAAAGTGCGCCACGCGGAGCAGCTCGGGCTGACAGTGGCCTGCGAGGGGGCGCGCTGATCCGCTGGGGGGCAACTAGGTCGTACCGAGCCCCGGCACAGGTGGTGGGGTGCCGGGGCTCGGTGCGGGAGCCGGGCCGGTGTGCCGGCGGATTGGACCGAGGGCGCCAGCAGGGTGGTGGCGGTCGACCCGGATGTTGGTTACCATTGGGTAACAAGGTGAGGTGTCAGCGGCTCTCGGTCGCTCGGCTCCGCCCTCCCGGCTCGGCGACGGGTGGCGCGGATCGGGTATCGGGCCCGTGCGAGGGAGTAGCCGCTCCTTCGTCCGCGCGGCGTGGTGCCGCCCTGGCGAAGTAAACAGCCACACAGCAGTCAGCGGCCATACAGCAGTGAAAGGACGTCATGGCAGATTTCTCGATGGACCTCAACGAGGACCAGCTCCAGATCCAAAAGTGGGTCCATGACTTCGCCGAGACGGTCATCCGTCCCGCCGGGCACGAGTGGGACGAGCGGGAGGAGACCCCGTGGCCGATCATCGAAGAGGCCGCGAAGATCGGCCTCTACTCGTTCGACTTCATCACCCAGTGCTTCTTCGACGAGTCGGGCCTGCTCATGCCGATCGCCAACGAGGAGCTGGCCTGGGGTGATGCCGGCATCGGGCTCTCCATCTTCGGCTCCACGCTGGGCCTCGCCGGCATCGCCGCCAACGGGACCCCCGAACAGCTCATGGAGTGGGGGCCGCAGTGCTTCGGCACGCCCGAGAAGGTGCAGCTGGCGGCCTTCGCCGTGTCCGAGCCGGATGCGGGCTCCGACGTCTCCTCTCTCCGGACCCGTGCCATCTACGACGAGGCCAAGGACGAATGGGTGATCAACGGGACGAAGACGTGGATCACCAACGGCGGGATCGCCGACATCCACGTGGTGGTGGCGTCGGTCGATCCCGACCTCGGATCACGCGGCCAGGCCAGTTTCGTCGTGCCGCCGAACACACCGGGGTTGTCGCAGGGTCAGAAGTTCCAGAAAATGGGCATCCGCGCCTCCCACACGGCCGAGGTGGTCCTCGACGACGTCCGCGTCCCAGGATCGTGCCTGCTGGGCGGCAAGGACAAGCTGGACGAGAAGCTCGCCCGGGCGCGTGAGGGCAAGAAGTCGTCCGGCCAGGCGGCGATGAAGACCTTCGAGGCATCCCGGCCCACCGTGGGCGCCCAGGCGCTGGGGATCGCCCGTGCCGCCTACGAGTACTCCCTCGACTATGCCAAGGAGCGCAAGGCCTTCGGCCGGGCCATCATCGAGAACCAGGGCATCGCCTTCAAGCTGGCCGACATGAAGACCCGGATCGACGCCTCCCGGATGCTGATCTGGCGGGCGTCGTGGATGGGCAGGGTCGGAAAGGAGTTCACCAGCGGCGAGGGCTCGATGTCCAAGCTCTACGCCGGGGAGACGGCAGTGTACGTCACCGAGGAGGCCATCCAGATCATGGGCGGCTACGGGTACATCCGCGAGCACCCGGTGGAGCGGTGGCACCGCGTCTCGAAGATCTACACAATCTTCGCGGGGACCTCCGAGATCCAGGGGATG
>Ga0080006_1136574_pt1 | contig 31379 bp, 36 predicted proteins | sample RS3BMetagenome_FD_69209 | JGI IMG/M metagenome (GOLD analysis project Ga0080006, IMG submission 69209) | Ferric oxide microbial mat and aquatic microbial communities from Rainbow Spring, Yellowstone National Park, USA - RS3B (SPADES... ...
GACAACATCAGGGTTTGGATAGCTTCTTACCCGAGGACGGCTCGCTTAGATGCACTCGCCTTGACATGCTCCGTCAGGCAGCTGCTTCGTGGGGATCCCAACGCAGGGTTGCCAGCTGTCCCTCTTCTTCTGCTGGATTTTTCTGTCAAACATTCACCTGGTAACACAGTTGATGCACGGGCAGGAGATGCAATACGCACTGATCGTGGGATCAGGGATTTGCATTTTCGCTGCTCAGAGTGCCCTCTGGCGTCGCAGCACCACATCGGCGATCGAAGAAAACGTCTACGACGGATGTGCCGAGAAGCGTCCAATGATCCTCAGAAAAACACCGCAAAAGCATACGCTCACCAATGACCAGTCCTCTAAGAAGCACAACCTGTGGGCATGATCATCCCGAGCATAACGGACCAGGAAAGTCGGAGCTGGTGCAGGCGATTCTCGCAATGTCGATGAAAGCGAGTGACTCGCTGCTGGCGGCGGAAGAGCCCGAGCTCGTAGAGAAAACCCTCAGAAGAAACGTCGGGATCGGAGCGAGTGTCGCTTCGGATCGATGAAGTGCTTGGTGCGGCTCGCGGCCTCGGATCCACGAACGTCATGCCCGTAACACGGTTGGAATAGGATGGTTGCGTTCCTTGCCCGTAGCTCACGCGACGACGCTTTCCTGAAGCGCGCTCCCCAGCCCAGCTCAGATGGATGCCCGGAGTTCGAGTGCGCTAGCCCCCCAACGACAGCTGTTGGCGGCGCTCCCGAGGCGTCGCTGCAGGGCCCATTCCATGCCCATAGATACTTGGCTACTGGATGCACTGCGCTGCGAGAGGTCTACTGCTAGTCTCTGGGAGCACGTGTGCAGCATTCGAGCTGCTTTACGAAATGCATTGGCGGGCCTCGCTCCTCGTATCTCGATGAATAGGGGTACACGGGGAGAGCTCTCCAGGGACAGCGGCGACCGACGCAGTGTTTAGGTGCACTTTCCTCGGGAGAGTCGTGCAAGCACATGATGCTTTTCACCTGCGCCGGGGTTCGGAATGCTCGCCAGCATGCAAACGAGCCAGCAGCATGACTGTGTCTGGGCCCGTCTCGACGCTCTGAGCACCGTATCGAGCAGCGGCGGATGCTTCGTACGCTCCATTCAGGGACTGTGCAGAAGCGTTCATTCCTCATGCAGACGATTTTTCGAGCCGGGGGACATACGACTGCGCCGGGCTCGGCAACGGTCTCTTTTCTGTTGGACGGAGGCAAGGAGTGAGCGTTCACCAGCTGCGTCCATGAGTTGCAAAAGCAAGTGACCGAGCGTTCGTGTCATTGTGCCGTAGCGTACAGCACTGGATGTGTTGTGCGGTGCAGAGGCAGCACTCCTGCCCTGTAGGTCAGAGCGTTCCATTGGTGTGTGTGTGTGTGTGTCGGAATAGATTCCGTACGATTGCCTCCGATGCGTACAGAAAGCCATTGATGCATGGGGAATATCGGTACCCGGTGTACCAGTCACAGAAGATGTGCCTTCATCAGAGCTAGTCGCACGAGATGCTGGACGGGAAGGTGCCGAAACCCCAGCTGGCCAGGCAATGGAAAGTCGGACGGCTTCTGTGGTGTGATTCCACGAGCAACCGAGTGCGCAAGCACTTGCTGCATCGAGGTAGTAGTGCCTCGATCAGCATCCAGAAAGATGGAATGTCTCCACAGCGCCTGATCGCACGGCGTCGAGCGAGCTCTCCAGGGACTTGTTTCGTACGCTTCATTGGCATTGTACTGAATTGCTGTAGACATCCGCTATGAAACATCAGTGGTCAATGCAATGGGCATTCGCGTGGCGCCTGGTTCGAAGCATCGGTATGTTCGGGTTCAGCAGTCCAGATGCATGGAGCGCAGCCTGTTCGCACTGGGAACGATGCTCTGTGGATAATGAAGAGCAATCATGGCATTCCATGATTCGACATGTGGAGCTGAGCTCGATCAAAGCTGGATATGCCGCTTGTCATCAGGACGATCTCTTTTTCTTGATATGGTGCGGTTTACTTAGGAATGTTCGATCCGGCCAGGCTTGGAAATACCTGCTACGAGCCCTAAAACCTGGACGTTACGCAGTCCCGTGCCCAGTCTATAACGCGACGCTATGCTTCAGCGACGGCAGTGGCGACTTTGGAGGCATCTATTCCCGTCAAAGAGCCCACAGAACCACGCTGGTGCGCTTTCATTCTTTGGCGCGTGATCGTTCGCTCTTGCCTGGGTCTGAAATCAAACCGAAAAAGGTTTCGGAAGGCATACGGCTCAACTTGGACTCGGATATTTGACTTGCGTCACCGTTCCCCCGGTTAGACGCACTTGGTGACTCCATACGCTGTGTCACGCGCTCATATGATTCTCATCACGAATTCGGGATGAAAAATCAAATGAGTTTTAACTTTCGGAAGCAGGTTCTATGCTCGAAACCTTCTACGACGCTCCGCTGACACAGATTGCGTCAAGGAACGCCCAGCATACACCAGTGTCTATCACCGAGGTCGCCGCATTCACAGGCACCAAAAAGCCGCACCTGGACTCGCATGAAATGAGGCACGCAAACGAGAGCAGGGCGCAGTGGCGCTTACGAGCCTCGACTCCGCTGCCGGGCGCGAGCGGGTTCAAGTGATTACCACTGGACCAGAAATCATGCATCTGCTCGCTCGTTTACCCAGTGCGTATATACGCAAAGAACGGCTATTCTTCTTCTTCGAGCAAACGCTCGGGGCATGTGGCGTTGCTGCACGCCATGCAAGACGCTGGTGAAACGCTGATCTCAACTCTCTCTCTCACCGACGAACATCGACCATGAGCATCGCGAACGAGTACACCGCCTCCATCCACGAACGAACGCAATCCGCAACTTCCACGGGCTGGAATACAGCAATACCAACGCGGCATTCACCCGAACGAGGATGCTGTGCCCTTTTGCGCTACGAAAGACCAGACGCGTCATCCGTGACGTAGCACCACGTGCGATCCATACCTAACCACAGCTGATCATCGGGTATATCGAGGCTCCCTTTCCCGGCTCTATGACCCGCGAAACGGAATCGCAATTTGCGGTCAATTCTCGCGACAGTGATGCAGTTCGCCCCCGGGGGTTCGTATGGCAACCTGTGTGCGCACACGCCTACTGCGCCGCTGTCGCCTTGTCAATGCATTTGATACCGGAGGATCTTCTTCGCGCTCATTTGCGAACCCCGAAAGCGATACGAGATACCTATATCGAGATCGCGAGGATTCTGTGCGTTCCGTCGACAGGCAAGGGTGCCCTCGATGCGCTCGCCCGTTCGCAGCGGCAACGCCCGATCCAAATAGAGCACTGTCTGCTTCCAGTGCGTTGGCGAAGCGTACGGCCCTGTGCTCAGCGTCAACGGTCGATGACACCCACCGAAATGCACCTCGAAGAACACAACAAAGGCATGAACAAAGTCATCTCGCTCTGCAGTGATGTGGAACGGCGCACTCCAGTCGAGATCCTGCGGCTGGAGGCGATGCAGATCCAGCCGCAGCACGGGGCACGTGTCTGTAACGATCTGATCGACGTCCACATAATCCACGAGGGGCTCGGTAAGCGCCAGCCGCTTAACACACGAGAAATCGAAACCGTAGACGTTCTCCCAAAAATCGAATTTTTCACTACGAAAGGAAGCATCCTCGATCCCACAGATGTAGAGCGTTGCGCCATCGGGAAAGAGATGCCCGTCACGAGGTTTGAGCCAGCGATCTCTGGCGAAGAGAACGCTTTGCAGCATGCTCTCGTAGAAGAGAAAGTAGCCCATCCATTCCGATACGATAATATCGACAAGAGGCTCTGCACCCGTTTGTGGGTCCCGCGGCAGCTGCACCTCTTCGATCTGGCCGGTGATGACCTCAACTACGTGGTCGAAATGGTTCGCCTTTACGATCTCGCGCGCTTGTCGAGCAATGTCGGCACATTCGATAGCGTAGACTTTAGCTGCGCCTGCGCGAGCCGCGAAAAGCGACAGAATACCTGTCCCTGCCCCGACGTCGAGGACGACCTTGCCATCAAAAACGTGCCTATTGTCAAGGATCGCTCGCATGTAGGTCTTCGTCCGCGTCTTGTCTTTAATCATCTCTTCGTGAATACCAAAGTGGCTATAGGAAGCAAAATAGTAGTCGCTGGAACTGAGGCCGTTGACCACCGGCCCAACGACGTCCGGGGGTGCCCCCCGAGGCAACACCACGTCGAGCGGCTCTGGTTGGGGCTGGGAGTCCGCTTCGGGGTACTCCATGAAAACACAGTAGGCAACTACTGGTCTATGATTGCAAAGGATCTCACTGAACTACCGAATTTCGCAACAGATGATCTCATCGATAAGTGCTATACGCCTGAGCACACACACGCCTAGAAAGCGAATTCGCCTGGGCGTTCGAGGCCAATGGCGCGAGGCCATTATCAGTGGCTTGGTGCTGCTCCCAGCTGCTGTTGCAGGGAGACGTTGGCTGCGAACTGCCCAAGATGGAGCCTCCAGAGACAGTTGTGTGTATGCTGTACTAGAATATATGCTCTCGTCGTAGATGTATTTACCGCAGCGTTCTGGGTCTTGGAGAGGCAGTGGCCGGACTTTGGCGACAGCGTCGTGCCGAGAGCCTCCGTTTTCGGGTGTTCCCCCGGGAGCGGAACGGCATCACTCCGACGGTGCCGTCGTCTGTAATTGAGAACGCGCGCCTGAAGCGACTCAAATGCATAGCGCGGTGAACGCATAGGATAACTGGAGTCAAGTCTCTGTTCCATTGGTGTGGTCGTCCAAGCATCAACACCGAGGAATAGATAGTCAACAGACGTGCAGGGCGAAGGCGTTCCAGGGTGCTCGCCCAAAAGCCCGCTCACGTACAACTCGTGCAAAGCAAAAGCGATCAACCCGCACTCCGTGACGTTGCGCGATTGTATGGTAATAGGCGTTGACACCGCTTCGCCGTGCAGTGTGCACTCGAAACAACAGTAGCTTGCTCAAGTCGCTGCCTATGCTAGAAAACCGTTGAGCTGAACGAAAGAGCCCAGGTCAGGCTGGGCACGGGGCTTGCCAAGTCATTCATACGCGCGAACATGTTTGATGTCTTGCGCCAGCAGTCTCCGCTACTTGCTTTCAAGTCTTCAAACCTCGTGATAGAAAGGGCTGACCATGTAACCCGGACGCGAGCGACACGAAGTCTTCTGCCACGGGTTTTCGCAAGCTGCGTTTGATTCGACGAAAACGCGGGATTGAAGAATGCAGCAAAGTTGGGCGGAATTGCGAGCCTTCTACAGACGTGCACACATCCAAGCCCTGTATCTTGCTATGAAGGTATTCCGTGTTTATGAACACAGCTTGAGAACAGCTGAAAGACAAACAGGATACATGGAGCGCAGTATTTCGCGTAAAGTGCACAACATAACAGGGATATCGGATTGTCTGCAGTCTACGCGAAGGTTCCGACTCTGCTACGTCGTACGCGACGCTATCGTTCCACCACCAGGGGAGTCTCTCTGGAGCGTCTCGTGGCTGGTGCATGATGTCGGGCACCAGCCACCAGAGACAATCTACACCATGCATACCCGTGCGGTGCATGACGCTCAACGTCATATCGATGATCCCTGGGATCTCCACGAATGCCATGCAATACCAGCTTGCATAACGCAAAACCAGTGCGTCATGCGTCATGAAAAGCGACATACCTTGCTGCTGCATGCATGGATTCCTTGGCTCACTCGATTAGCGCATCATACAACCCTTACCGCAGAGAGCGGTTCGCGGCATCCGAGTGACTTTATCAGTTGAGCATCATTCGGATGTGATCACAGCAACAATAGATCCGAAAATGAAGTCCACAGACGGACAGACGGTAACCGAAAGTGACCCGGGTATTTCAGGCTGCTACCAAGTAGCAACAAAGCCAATGTGCTTGCTTCTCCTCGAAATATCTCTCTGGGGATGAGCGCTTCCTATTCGCACCAAGGCAAGCGTGGGAGCCTCTGGCTTCGACCGGTCCCGCCCATCCTATGCGCATCGACGTTAGCAACAAACCGTGTCCGAAGCGCTGTATTCGCCCAGCATTGACAGGCTCCGAACAGCGTCAGTGGAGTTCGGCCTCCGGCTTACGACTGCTGCCGCCGCGCACGAAGCTGCTCACGTCGCTTCTTTCCCGGTCGTTTTTTGATTTCTCGTCTTTTCCCCCGAGGTCTCCCCGCTGCTTTCGAGTGATTTCGCTGAACCACTCGCTGCCTGTACCGCTCGCTGCCGACCGCCTGGCCCGAACTTAGACCCTGTTCGCGCTTCCACTGTTCGACTTCGGCAAAACCTGCACGCTTGGACTCCTGCAGACGCACTCGGGCTTCCCGCTGTCGCCGCTTTGCCTCCAAACGTGTCAGTGCTTCAGCACGTATTCGCTGAATTTCGTGGAGGCGTTGGCGCTCCTCGAGCAGCGCCTTGCGCACGCGTGCCATGTGATCGTCGGACTTGAGCATTTCCGCGAAATAGTCCGCAGGACGCTCTGTTCGGATACCATGTGCTGCACACCATTCAGTGCCGATCCACGCTCCCAGTGCCGCTATTGCCCGGAAGCGCGTCTCCAGTTCCTGGTCCTGGTTGATGTCAGTTCCACCGGGTAACTCCAAAACACTCGGGACAGTTACCTGAAACCGCTCTGCAAATTGTGAACGCTCCATATCAACACTATCCTTTGTCGAGGGAGCTAGCTCCCGTGTGACTGCTCGCAACGCGTCCGTGTCGTTGATGAACTCACTCACCTTTTTGCCCTGCAAAACTCCAAGAGCGGCGGCCTCCACGACCCACTCGTCACTGTCGCTCGTGGAGACGGCACTATGCTGATCGCCAGTCTCGTCGACTGCCGTACTAGTCGCGGCCAGCATCGCTGTAACGCGACGGTGCACTGTACACCTGGGTTCAGCGCAGGCACCAGCCTACGTTGCAGCGCCTCGTACAGCGACGCAGGTCAAGGGACCCGTCGCCGTACGCACGGCAGATTCGACGACGACGACGATGACGCCCCCGCTAGATGTTGATAATGATCCGTAGAATGGGGCAGCGGGCGATCGCACCACCGCCGACGTATCGCTCTGGGAAGCTATGTCGCATTTTATGCGCACAGCATCGTGCATGCCCTACGCGCATGCAAGAAAGCTCTGTTGCGAGCTGCTGCGAGATGCTAGCTGCTAGATGCTAGGTGGCTGTTGAAACCCCCGAGATCTGGCGTGACATGATGCATCTTCTCCTGGATGCCGATCGTCATCGCGCAACCGGGGATTCACTCGCAGTGTAAACGATCCCGGCGCTCGAAAAGTTGGCGCAGCGGGAAGCGCCTGCTGGAGCCGCTGTGCTTGAGCATCACTGGACCGGTGAAGTCGCCACACACACACAACACACATAACACACTGGGCTGGAGTTTACGGCAAGCAAACGGGTATGCAGTGCGGTGCAGGTGTCTTCTGCGGTTATCGGCAGCGTGCGCTGACGCCGGCGCACCCGACACGATGCATCGATTATCATTGGAAGAGCGAGTCGCACGGGTGCCTAGCTGTGGACCCGAAGCTGCACGCTGTGTTGTGGGTTCGCTGTACGCTGGAGTGTGCTTGTACGACGCTGGAAGCGGCAGATTTCTTTGGATATCATAAAGATTCTGTTTACCATTGCTATCTGCCCGAAAATAAGCGTCAACGAAACGTCGTCAGTTTGAAGTACGACGTCAGGTTTCGTTTTGGGCGAGGAAGGTTCGTGCTTCCGGCGCGCTCGTAGCCAGACAGCGTCCTAGTGCGGAGAACAGTTAGAAGGACGCAAAAGCGGAGACCGTGCGTTTTGGGCAGGGTCACTCGAACCGTGTATGCCCGAACGGCCTCGTTTGGAGCAACGCAAGCGGAAAAACTCACACGACTCGAGAGCTGGAGACGACTCGTTTCAGCGGTGGCGAACGCAGCTCTTGACGCGTCTACGTGCTGCGGCAACCGGCGACGACGACCACGACGACGCACATTCTGGTCACTTTCTAACGCTCTCTGGAGCGGAGCTCGTAAACGGCGGGTTCCCACAGACGCAGCGCCCTTCGCGAGGTCAGACAGCCCTGCTCCTTTCTCACAAAACAAGCGGCACTGGCACCTCTACTGAGTACACTGGTGCTGTAACTTTGCGCAGCGTGCCAACGCGAGTGCCCGCCACAGGAACCTCGGTGAGCGCACTGGCAGTCGGAGACGCGTTGTATCCGCGACTCACTGATACCTTGCCAGCATATCTGGAGGAAGGGCTCGTTCAGTCCCAACGTGCTGGTGGCAAGTTCGGGGCCGGTGGAAACACAGACCGCCGGGTCGGTCTCTCGAGTCAGCTGGGCAGGCCGCTTCGCCGACTGGCCTCAGCCTGTCGCTGGACACTGCTTGGTGCAGCTGGTCTTGCAGCCCTTATTCTGCTGACTCGTCTGGCAGCCATGGCATGGGGTGGCATCGTTGCAGGCAGTTTGCTGTTTGTCGTCCTAACGCTAGTATCTTGGTTCGTGGTGGGTATGATCTGGCGGAAAAACGCAGATGTTTACGCCATTGCGCGGCTTACTGTGTTTATGTCGGGATTCTGTATGTGGTTCATGTGGATCATGTGCTACATGGATCAAATGAATCCCATCATTCGACCGATTCGCAAAGTTTAGCGAACGCCGGCGGCGTCGACGTTGTGCAGGACCCTATGCCTGCGACCGAACCACAGTTCTTCAAGCGCCGCTGCAGCCATATTGCCCACTGGATCCTTTCGGGAGCGTCTGGGTAGCCACGCAGCAACGGTGCACGGGAACGGTACGTCGTGGTCGATACCTGGATCCGGTGCATGTTCCGCCACCGTGCCCCTGATCCAGGGAGTGGATTCATCTTCAACTGCACACCATGCGGACTCGAGTCACCTATACGCCCACACGGACAGGCATACGAATCATGGACTCGAAGCGACTGTGCCGTCAAGTTCCCGCCGCGCGACGAGCTTGCCTCCGACGGTGCTAGCCGTGCGCTTGCTCAGACGTGCCGTGCTGGCGATGTTGCAGGTACGCACCGAAGTCATCGGCGACGTCAACGATGCCATGTGCATCGACGAGAGCGCGGGCGCGTCGTTCCGTGCAGCGGCGTCTTGAATTGTGGCTGGTGATCGGAGGCGGAGTCAGCTCTGTTGCAGCATCCACAGCAACGTGCATGAACTGTGGACGGGATCAGGAACGTTAGACTGGGGTTGTCGACGGGACGAGCGGCGCTGCTGTAAACGCAGCGCGCGGACGCCTACGACAACCCGGAGCATTCGCCGTGCAGGCTATGGAGCGCGCCCTTAGCGAACAATCGTGGCTGGAAAGCGCGTAAACGAGAGGGCAGATGCTCCCGTATCAGAACGGGCTCCAGCGGGCGAAACCGCCATCCAGTGTATCCCGGAATGGCATCTATCCGCTACATAAACCTGAACCGAATGTCCTAAGGCGGGCGTAGCCGCCTCCTAAAGTATTCTGGAACAACATCATCCCGCGGTACACCGACACGATCGCCGGTCCATTCGCGCGCTGCTTCGACCTGGCAAGGTTATCCATTTTCCGCAAAGCTGCCGTACTTGGTATCAGTCCAGAGAAGCGCATGCAAGTGTCTCTGGATGAGTTCGGAGGTGTTCTGCAAACAAGCGCCTACCAAAAGCTCTGAATCCGATGTCAACGCTGCGACGCGCTCGACATCTGAGCCTCCTGGCGAGTTTATCCTTCACGTTAACCAGTACGGGGTTTGCTCGGGATGCAGCTGTCCGTAGCTTGTTCTCCCAAAGATCTGGAGCCCGCACAGACATACGAATCATGCGCACCCACGTCTCCACTGGATTGGAGGTTCTTTACGTTTAGACCCGAACCAGCCGTGATGGGTCATGTTCGACGCACATCGCAGCGACAAAAGAGTACGTACATGCACGCTTGAGAAAGTCGCCTATCGCACACAACGACGACTAGAGTCACGTCGCGGATGCATTCCATAAGGGTCTCTGCCCGATCATGGACATCGTGCGCAGAGCGTGCTGAGCTCTGGTCTAGCAATCGACTGCGAAAACGACCGAGAGCGCTACGTCAGCATCCCGCGCTGTCGCAGGTAAGTCAACGCGCACATCGCGAGCAGCATGTGTGGCATGGTCATTTGACCACTCCAGAGCCACGCTTCCAACTGCGGCACCCGTACCGCACCAACCTGCTCGATAAGCTCCTCAGCGTCCATCGAGCCGGGGTGTCCATCGGGCTCGGGATTCAACGCCAAATACATTTTGCAGACATTCCGGGAGTACTTGTCAGCGAAGAATCCTCGCAGACAGTTCTCAGCATCTGATGCGGTATTCGGCACTTCGAAGGACCGCTCCCAAACTGCGGCCTGAGCTGTCAGATCGATGAGTTGCGCACAACGCAGATGTGCTTCCTCCGAAAGCTCTGCCCGAGCAGCGGCTTCCATTGATTCGTGTTTCGTTTCGACCATACCAGCTGGAAAGCCATAGAGTACACGGTTCGGACCTGGACAGTACTCTCGAATAACGTAGCAGGTTTTGCTTTGCGTATCAAAGGGAAACACCAGCACCGAGGCGCTCTGAACGGCCGGCTGACCGAGAATGTCATAAGTGACGTGGCGGCCGTCCGGGTACTGTACAGTTCGTTCAAACACGGTTGCATAGCGTCGGTAGGCAACCTTTTCGTCGACAATGCGTAGAGCTCCGTTTGAGGCTGTGCTTTCAGTGGCGCCGTTGTGCAGGTGGCACAGCGGTGCTGTCGGCAAGCGGCGCACTGCTCGCTGCGACAAACGTCTCAGTAGCGAGCCACTGTTCAGCCAACGGTAGCCGGCCAAGGTGCAGAACATTGCCCACCGTGCTGTGTCGTTGTCGCTCGTGCAAGCGACCTGTAAACGCTACCGTGAAGTGGATCTGCCGCGTAACGAGCCGTCGTTCGCGGAAGATGCTTCTCACTGACGTTTGTGGTGCGCGTGAAGTTGCAGAACGTAATAGGCTTGACAAAAAAAATGCACGTTGCGTTCAGCAACGCCGAGTGCGTTACGAATACCGCAGAGGCGAGCACGTGCGCATCAGCCATTTTGAAAGAAAGAAAGAAAGATTGAGTGATTGAATGAGTGAAAGAAAGAAAGCGTGAATAATTGAATGGATGATTGGATGAAAAGAAGGAAAGATTGAGTAATTGAATGAGTGAAAGAAAGAAAGCATGAATGATTGAATGGATGATTGCATGAAAGAAAGAAACATTGAGTGAATGAGTCAAAGAAAGCATGAGTGATTGAATGGATGATTGCATGAAAGAAAGAAACATTGAGTGAATGATTGATTGAATGATAGCGCCGCTACTGTGCAGTGCTCATTCGTTACATCTTCATTCAGTTGATGATTCAAGCACGGACTCAGTGTTCTGTATCGTAGGGGAACTCGTGCAGTGCATCCGGCGCGTACGGAAAACTCGAATGTACGAAGTCGACTGAACGCATCCCTGTTCCCGACCGGACGTCTTTCTTGAGCGCTGAGAAACGGGGTGCTATTTGGAGCAGACTCGCTCTCTTCTCGTCTTGATGGCAACCATCGAACGTCCAACAACATCCAGATCATTTCAACGATGAGACCAAAGCGCTCATCCAGTGCACATGGCGCTTACGGGTCCCGCACGGGGCGCACACCGGCGCTGGGCGGGGCATTCAACGTTGCCGGGTGTGTTTTTCTGTCTGTTTGACAAAATATTTACATTGAGCATAGACTCCGGATTGCGGAATGCATACTGGCACTCGGAAAAGCGTCCATGACGATGCACTCTACCTCAAAGTTCCATCACGTCTTCTTCCTCTCGGATGCACTGGTCGTGTTCGTACGTTCTAGCGTATGCCGAGTGCTTGCCTTGCTGCACCCGCCATAGCGCCTAGACCGCCGGTGCGGATGCAGCACGTACGCGGAACGGCCTTGTCATATAACTGGCGGTGGGTCGGCACGAGGAATGCTTCCCTTGATACAGGGTCCGCGGGCTACATGATCACGCCGTGCGGGCCGGTACGCTGCGCAAACAAACCTAATGCCGGCGACTAGGCGAAGCGATATGCTCGGAGACCACCGCAACCAGGACGACACCCGGATGCAAATAACCGGCCCCTAGTCCCAGAATAAACTGCGTTGTGGACGAGCTGTTCAGATCTCACGAAAGCACCCGCCACACTGGGCCGAGCAAGAAGCACCAGACCTGGCAGTCTAGTCCCGCTCGCGGAACCGTCCACCTAGAAAGTAAACGTTCCAGAGAACGGAAACCTTTCCCCCGCTTGCGATGCTTTCCATGAAGCTGCAACGACACTGTTATCGGGTTGCTAGTGACGGGTCCGTATCGCGTCTGCCGGTACAGGTGCAACACATCAGTGACTAGTTCCCGTTGTTTTGTCACGTTTGACTCATTTGGATGCATATTGAGGCCGTAGCGCGTTGCTGCGGTGTGTATCCGCTGCACAGCCTCACCGGCTGGTGCTTGCTCCTCGACGAAAGGTGGCGGTGGATGTTGTTGTGCAGTAGCTGCTGATGGCGTTCTTTATACTGGAACTCACAAAAAGCGTCACGGTTCATCCGAGACATTTTCACGCAAAGCTTCCCGAACACGTCATCAATCGACTGCTGACACTGACCGAGGGAACAACCTCCGGCCTCTATGGTTACCTGCTCGCCGTGGTCGAGGTCGAGCGACCACTCCCGCCCGGTAGAATCCTTCCCGGAACCGGACACGCTATCTTTCGACTTCGTTACAAAGCGCTGGTATATCGACCGTTCTTGGGTGAGGTTCTGGACGGTGTCATCGCATCGGTTACGCGACACGGGGTATTCGTGGCGGTCGGACCGCTCAGCGTTTTCGTGAGCGCGCGTAACGTCCCCAGTGACATGGAGTTTGACGATAGCGAGCAGTGCTTCGCCTCTGTTGTTCAGGGTAGCGAGGATCGATTAGAGGTAGGCACCATGGTACGCTTGCGTATTGTGGGTATGCGTCGTGACGCTACGGAGATCGCGGCCGTCGGGACGCTGCGGGCCGACTATCTAGGCGTTCTGGGCTAGAGCAGCGGTCGCCAGGACTGCTCGAGAGCGTAAAGCTGGTGCTTGCTTAGTCAGCGGCAGTGCCTCGGGGCGTACCAGGCCTCACCAGATATACCAGCAGATAGGTTTAAATGTGCTTGATGATGTAACCGTGGCGGCGATCGAGCTCGAAACGTCGGGCGCGCAAGAGGTCACTCGTATAGAAGCGCTCGATATTGGTGATGCCTAGCGCTCGTGCGCGGTTCTCAAAGTCGACAAGAGGAACACGAACTGTTCTGGAGAGCGCTGCAGACGTGGCGCCGGACGACCCCGATGCCCGCTGGTCTTGGCCAGCTGCGCCCTGCGATGCTGACTGCGAAAGCGCCAACTGGTACGTCTCTGCTCCGGAACGCGCTGCCGCTTCCGCGGAAGCATACTCGCGCACCAAACCGTTGATCAAGTAGAGAAGCAGCTCGTCGTCGTTGCGTTGAAAGGCGAGGTACTTGTGGAAGGTTCGCTTCAGACCGCGCATCACCGAATACTTCTGGGATGAGAAGAACGACTCGAGCATGACTGCAATGGCAGCATTGACATCCTCATCAATGACTTGGTAGCGTAAATGCATTCGCGCATGCGCCTCTGCGAGTCGAATGACAGACTCGAGATGTCGCAACGCTATCGGCATACCGCCGCAGGCAAGCGACTCACGTCGCAGATCGATGTAAAGCTGCGAGATCTTCTCCTCATCTACGTTGGCAAGACGTGGATGAACGCGGCGGCGTGCGTACACGATGTATTTGCGAAAGAGGTCTTGAGGAATGGGCTCGAACCGGCGCTCGCCTGGCGAGCACATGCGTCCAGATGTGCTGACCGGATCAAGAGCCTCTGCGAGTGGCCTAGTCGGCGAGACTGCTGTCGTCGATGGCGGATCTCGTGCCTCCACGGGGGCAGCCTCCGCAGGCTGCGACAGTGGCAGCACTGGGACCAGCGGCTGCGATGCACCAACGTCGGTTTCGTCGGCACTGTCGTTGCCGTGGGTACGCTCAGCACCCGCATTCCGGGACGTCATCAAGACGCCGTATGGATGTGCTTGCATGTGCGACTGGACAACGAAATCCGCCAACTGCTCGTCAGCAGACGGGTCGACAACATCGCGCACGACACAGAGCACATCGAAACGGGACAGGATTGGCTCTGTCAGGTCCACGTTTTCCATGAATGAGACCGCCGGATCGTAGCGCCCTTTGGTAGGATTCGCCGCCGCAATCACCGCACAGCGCGCCTGCAAGGTCGTAACGATCCCAGCCTTAGAGATGGATATGCTCTGTTGCTCCATGGCCTCGTGGATAGAGGTGCGATCCTGATCATTCATTTTGTCGAATTCATCAATAAGGCACACGCCCTGGTCGGCGAGAACGAGTGCGCCGCCCTCTAGGGTCCATTCGCGTGAGACTGGATCCCTGTGGACAGCCGCTGTGAGGCCCACCGCCGACGCACCCTTTCCCGTCGTGTAGACAGCGCGCGGGGCGACTTTCTCCAAATATTTGAGGAACTGGGACTTGGCCATGCCTGGATCCCCCAGAATAAGGACATTAATATCGCCGCGGGTACGATGCCGCTCGCCGATCTCTTTCGCCTGACCACCGAAAAGCGCAAGCGCAAGGGCTCGTTTCACGTTCTCGTGTCCGTAAATGGAAGGCGCGATCGTCGCTGTGACTCGCTCGGCCAGGTACGGATCACGAGCGAGCGCCTGGATCGTTTTCTCGTCCTCGTCGGTGAGGGCGTCGAGCTCAGCGAGAGCCCCGTCCAGGCGCCGGACATAGTTGGCCTCTATGACGGTCGCAAAAACGGGAAATCCATGACGCAAGTTCAGCGACGCGTCGAAGCTGTGACGATAGATGCCAGTCACTTCGATGAGATCGCCGGGTCGTGCGACATCGATCAGGTCGCCAGTGCATATCACTTCTTTGTAGCGAGGCAGGCGTCCGGGAGGCACCGTACCCGGTGGCTCTTGAATCAGCATTCTCTGATAGTTACCATAAACAGTCTGCTGTGCGTCGATCTCGAAGGGCCCCCTGGACCCACATCTCGCGCAGCATCTCACGGACTTTTCTGGATTCAACGAATTGGTAGCGATTGGACCGAGCGATTCACTGCATGCTCGGCAGGTTAGCGTGACCAGCTTGAGCTGCGGGAGTACAGCGCTGCGCTTTGTGACCACCCCTGATGTTCGAATCAGACAGTTCAGATGCACCTGCCGAATGTCGCGCAGCGGGTCGCTTATAGGCAAGTCCGCGATGCGCACATGGATCTCTCGGTGGATGGTGCGATACTGGGGAAACATGCTGAGCAGAAAATGCATCGCTGCATCATCGAAGATGCGGAGCACCTCGGCCGGAGCCTCAGAGACCCAGACAGCAAGCAGAGGGTCCGCAGTCATCAGGTCGTGATAGCTCAACACAAGGCTCTGGGTGTTCTCTGCGCACATGTGCTTGATGCGATCAACGTAGATCGCTCTACCGGTGGTGTCATCGACGGCTTGCCGCAGAAACGTGATGAAGCGCCGTTGCAAGGCGCGTTGGGCGCGCTCCTGGCACAGCCACGATCGAATATCGCTACCGTGATCATCCAAATGGAAACTGCCCTCTTCAGCGCCATCATCGAGTGGATCTGCTGTGGAAGACAGACCGTCTGCCAGCATGATACTGGTCGAAATTGGGGACGACGTCAGTGGCGGTTGGGACTGTCGCCTTCGCGGCGAGGATGACGAGCCACTATGGGGTGTGCGTTCTGCACCGCTTTCGGACGCGTCAGCTGCACTTGCACGAAGGGAATGCATTTCAGAACTGCTTTCCGCTGACTCTGACCATAACATATGCATTAGGCGTGAACGCGTGCGACTTGCCCGGCGACGGGCCCGCTCACGACGGGCCTCGCACAGACGCCTGTCTACCGCAGCATCAGCTAGTCTACGGGTAACTGGGTCCATCTGCTCCATTGCCTCAGAGTCATATTCCGCCTCCGGATCGATTTCATAACGGTCACGCTCTGGGTCGGGCAGGTAGTCGCGTTCCATGTTTTCCAAAAGATCCTCACCGGAAACCTCAGAGTCTGCTTCGGCCGCATCTGCAGCACTATCGTCCAACAATCCCTCGTCCGAAGATTCTCCTTCCTCTGCAGACTCCAAAGCACCGAGAACCTGACCCCATTCTGAAGCGTTCCCAGCCACAGACGCCCCAGGTAAACGTCGATCAGTCTCTGGGTCATCGATGATATTCGGTTCAAGAGGCGTATTCTCAATCCGCGAGCTCGAGTACCCGGAGCTTCCCGATTGGCTATCTGTACGACCAGTGGCCCTTGCACCTCCAGCTTCCCTGCTCTCATACCTTCGACCGCGTTGACGTTCAGCAGATGATACCATCACGAACACTGCACTTGTGCGATAAACGAAAACAAGCACGTTACGCCTGTAGCGCACGCATCGCGCAGGCAGCACGCAGCGGCAAAGCGAGGCGATGCGTTTTCCCGCGCAAATCCCATTTCCCGCGCAACACACGCGATGCCCAGCGAACGCCGGCAGTACCGCGGAGCCCGACGGTGGAGGCCCGCCTCGGGTGCGTAGCTTCGTGCCTGGTGAGCGCGGATTCGGGGTGTGTTTTTGAAGTTGCTGAGGAGGCGGGACCCGGATTCTCTGTAATTCGGAATAATGTATGATTTCGATTGCAAATCCCGTCCTGTCTGACGGTGTGAAAGTTCGCTCCTAGTTCTTGTTGAGCGCGCTCTCCGGTAGATATTCGGGACCTGAACTTGAGCATCTATTCTACTGCAGGATCCGAGTATCTACCCGAGCAAGTCTTCAGTTGAGAAAAAGGTGCTTCAGTCGAGGCACTCTACTTGGAAATGCTTTCTAAACCCAGATAGAACCATAGACAGAGCGCAGAATATGTTACTGCGCGTATACAGGCTCGGCCGCAATAGGTTCAGAAAGTCCATGATGCATGTGCATGATGCTCTCCTGCCAACTGCGGACACATTGCAACGGTAGCAGATGACCACACAAGCGGCAGCGCCGCTTGTATGGCGTCGGAAAGGGGTCCCTCGTCGAGGAAAGAAGAGCGAGTGGGAATCAGCGTGCAAGGGTGTTGGTTCGCTCTACAATCGCATTTTCGTGGGGATTCTTAGCGTACGGCATGGATCGATCTCAACAGATGCCTCTGGATCAGAGGATGCTGCTTGGAAAAGCTTTTCAGTATCATCTTTTTACGAAGGCTTTCGAGTTCAACCTGCTCCGGGGCAGTGTTCCTTGCTCGAACTCGTGACTCGATGGATCCGGCGGTCTGCCGAATACTGCGTCCACCGCGCACGCTTACAGCATTGGAACGCGTTCTGGTGTATCGATATTTGCGGTGATGCATCTCCATGAAACCAGTCGTGAGCGATAGAAAACCGTCCACTGAAATCCTGACGCATCTGATATGTGCCTCTCGCTGCGTCATCAGGAACAACGCAAACGATACAGACGGTCTCGGGATGTCTATGAGCACCTCGGGTATGATGCGAGCGATAACAAGGAGCACTCTCCCATGATAACCGTATCGTCCAGTACAGAACCCCAGATGCAAAGAACGAGGCGCTTTTGGCGCACTCACCGACATACGAAATGCTGCGTCTCCTCGACCGTTGCCCTGATCAAGCCATGATTCCCGATAGAAAAGTGCTGCCCCCGATCACCATCGTAAGGTGTGTGTGTGTCCGGGACAGTATATCGCAGCTCCGGTCTGCAAGTCACTCGCGTTTCGCAAGTGCATCGACACCAAAACAAGCGAACATCCACGAACACCCGCACGAAAGAGTCGATCCCTATGAAGCCTCCGTACCGCATCCAGAAATCGCACGACTTTCCCAGATCCGGTGGCTACGGAGCGCGCAGACCGCGTGGCCAACTGTTAGTTCATATTGCATATTATCAATAGATGAACGAAGCTCTCCATCCTGGTTAATGAGCGCGTGGTATGCTTCCGCGGGTAACTGATTGGAACCATCAAACGTGTCATGGAGCAAAACGTGAGGCGAGGCATCACACTATCGCCTATGTCGCTCGATTCCATAAACGCACATAAATGAACATTTTTGCACTACCCAAACGTTTTCTCGTGCAAAGCACCGGCACCTACTCGGCGAACGCGAAACCAAACCTCATGGGGTTCGTTGTCGTTGCACCGCTGCACCGGTGGTTGCACGGAGCGACCGGCACTATGCCGTACTTTCACGGTGGCACTTCTGAGGTGCTCCAACCGCGCGCTTCTGCACTCGATGAGCCGCTTCCGCACGGTTCCACGGCTCGAGGGCGGGCGCCAAGCTCCTGCACTCGTCTGCCTGTGGTGTACGCGTCGGAGCACTTGCTTGTGGTCGACAAACCGGCCGACATGCGAATGAGTGGCGCAGCGTTCACGTCCACGGTCGAGTCGCTTGCTCAGAAACAGATCAGTGAACGGGGTTCAGCGCTCGCGGAGCGGGTCCAACCGACCGGTTGGCACCGGGTCGGGCACCTTCGCGCGCCGCTGCCGCCCCCGAAAATTCGCATGATCCACCAACTCGACTATGCTACATCTGGGGTGCTGCTCCTTGGTTTACAGCGAAGAGCGACGGCTCAGATCACAGCCGCCTTTCGGAAACGCGAGATTCGGAAACGATATCTTGCAATTGTTCACGGACATGTGGTGCCTGGTGATGCAAATGCACACTTCTGGATAGATGCTCCACTTGTAGAGTATGCGGACGATTTTCGGGTGCGTCTGGCTACGGTCGACGATCATACGGCTCATGCAAGTACCGAGGATTCCAGGAACAGTTCGGATACTGGCGAAATCAAAAGAGACCCCGGGTGTGCCTGCCGTGCTGGCTCTGTCTCACGCAAGAGCAGCACCGGCATTCGCGGCTTTGCGGAAAGCCGGGTAACCGACTCGTATTGCGCTGTTCCCGAGTGCGACGGCGACAGACGCCATGCAGATGCCGTAAAGCTGCGACCATGTCGACAACTACAGCCAGCACCAACCGCCACGACGAAAAAGATCTTTAGTGCACTGACGCTGGGCACAGTACTGGGGATCGGAAGCTATCAGGGTTTGCCTGCTTCGCTGCTCGAGTTGCGTCCTGTAACGGGACGGCGGCATCAGCTGCGGGTTCATCTTTGGTGTGTAGGTCACGGCATCGTCGGGGACGCGACCTATCCGACGTTGCCCGACGAGGACGAGCGCTTTTCCCGAATGATGCTTCACGCAGCTGAGCTCGAGCTGCCTGCGTACTTACAGCATCGTTTGCAGTTGCCGGGTCGATTTGTGGCACCAACACCTCCTGCCATGGCCGCATTTCAGGGCGCCGTTCTCAAGTCTTCAAGCAGCGATGTATGGGACCATGAAACAGAGGGCAAACTCGGGCATCATCTATGACGCACTGGGTCGGCGCAGACGCCAAGTCACCGACCAGAGATCTCCTGTTGCCAACTGCACTGCATCGAGTCCACCCGCTGGGAATGGATAACCAAAGCTGGGGAATCACCGGCGAGGCTGCATTGAATCCGCTGCATGTCTGGGTATGTCGCATTGCGATATCAGGAATGGGATGACTGAAATCGATATCCAACGCTGGAATATCGTCGAAGACGCCTCTACGGGCGCGCTGCATCCGTGGCTATCTCGGATCGTTGAATGAGGCGTAGAACAGGGTCTGCGGATGCTCGTTCGAAACCGGATCGGCAGCGGCACTGCAGGTGCCCGTTGCTGGAACCGGGTTGCATCCCGGGGGAACTGCATTGATGCGGCAGCCGACAGCTCCACATCAAGGCCTATGCTCAGCACCCCGTATACAGTGATCTCTACTGGGCATCGCAGTCGGCTCGAAACAGCTTCATCTCGCAGAATGCACTGCATTTATACAGCGTCATCTTGCCAAGTGATCCTCTCTATCAAGAGAGGAGAGAGAGCCCCAAAAGCCACAGACAGCGTCCGTGTTTACTCACAGTCAGCGCGTGTCCAACAAAAAGCTGGAATTTTGCAACCGAAAATCATTTGGTGATCACCAGCTCATGATTGTACACGCCACATGGGATTGACTGCCGTCTAGACCCACTGTTTGCCAAGCGGCGGCGTGATCGATGTACCGGAATCACCATTATTCAGCGCCAGTTCGCTACGGCGCCGTAGAACGGCACTTCGAGGTACACGCTTGGTGCCCGCGTTCCTTTTTTCGTTCTGGTGTAAGAACGATGAGTCTAATCAGAAACTGCGGGAGCGCAATAGCCACCAGGCACACGGGCAGAGAACCTTGCCCGTCTGAGCACGCCTCTGCGTTCGTGGACCCTCAGTGAACATCTGCTTCATGGAATATTGACTAGATGCACCCAATGAGTTTCGCGACGCTGAGATTACTTTTGGAATTTGCAGCATCACCGTGGTCGATCTTGCAAGACAGGATGGCTTTGCTCCTGCTTTTGCGGAAGCCGGGTCCAAGTGCATTTTTCCGTTCTGCCACCTGTGACCGGGTTTCCCGGCGATGCCTGTACCGGTATGAGTGTTCGAGCAGCGTCTCGATGCCGCTTGGGTCTGTTTGGCTATGCCAGTACTAGGCGTTTTCAGGATCGACGAGAGCAGCTTTATACTCAGATCAGGTATTTCTCACACACCTGTACGAACACATCCTTTTTGTTTCTGTTTGTCTTTCTCGAACGTATTCAAAGTAGGGCATGAGTCCTGTATCGCGGAGCAGCGTCGGTGCAAGACTCGATGTTGGCATGGCGCGTTCACCGGTACAGGTCAGTCTTTCTTCGTGCAGGAGGTGCGTAAACCCTCGTTCTCGTTGTCCTGATCCGGAACGTTGTGCACTCTTAGCAAAACTAATCATAGTCTATCTGCACCATCCTCTCTTCTTTCATTCATTTTGCTCCATACTGTATCTGAGAAACGCTGCCAAAGCGGCCAGAAAACGTGAAACGTTCGTGCAGTTTACACGACCGGCGATAAACGGACACCTTTGGACGAATGAAAACTTGCACTTGAATGAGAGGCCGTCGAGCGCTGAGCAACCCAGGATCGAGTTCGATCTGAATGACGGACGATGACGACAGGAATGAGGTGTGTTTGATCCGCTCGATGAGAGAATGTATTCTGGCGACTCGGCACGCCTGCATATGGGTGCTTCAACAGGGGCAAACCGCTGTTTATAAAGCAGAGACAGTCCAGCATTTCGACATCACAAGCCGTACCGGAGGTGCTTTGGCTTGGTTGCTTACCACTTGTCTAACGGGCATGATCTTTCAAAACAGCATCCTCCGTCGAGGCATTCCTGATCCCGTCTCTGTACCACATTCGCATGTCTTGCCCTGGGGCCACGTCGCTGTCCGCACCTGTGAAGCGGCAAAGGAACACGTAGCCGCAGTAGGTGTTGTTCTGCTCTTCATGGGTGCACGTGCTACCTGGTTTAATGCAGTTGGAAGCGTCTTCTCAACGTGAAACGCCACGTTTAGACTCGTGGATTAGAAAGGGAGTCGTGCGGCATCGTGGAACCCTTCCACGACAAATCGTAATTCAACTTCACTAGCCTGGAAATGCTGCGTTGCGTCACTGCTCGTACGCAGGAGTGAGCGGATAGGCCCGCTCCGGTTCGTCGGTAAACTCGCCTCGGAAAAGGGTGAGAAAAAGTTGTTTGGGAATCGTAGATGCATACATAGGAAATACGGGTTTCGGGGCCAAAAGCAATCCAGTGCGCCTGAGTCCGCATGAAGAGGCGGATACCGCATATAGCGACCACCTCTACGCTATCCCGCTGGGTCATCGAGACGCAAAATACCGCGTCGGACAAGAAAAAGAAAGATCCGACCCAAGAGAAGACGTGCAAGAACAGGAATTACAAACCATCTCGGCGACAGAGCCCGACTATAACCGCTCTAAAGGCCGTGAAGCAAAACAAATCAAGGGTGAAGATCGTCTACATAGTAAGTTGCACGTCGTCGTGGATGCCCTGCAGCTTATCGCTCGAGGGACGACTTGCTTGCTTCGCTCAACTTGATGCAACCCGGCAAGCAAGTCCTCGACAGGCGTTCCGGACGCAGTGCAATTAGCGATGCACATCCCCCATGAATTCTCTACATTCAACCTTCGCGTGAAAACGCATCTGGTGCTCGGGAAAGAAGATGGATGACGGCCTCTACGTGGGATCCGAGATTCGCACACCACCGTTCCAGGAGATCATCTCGCCTGGCAGCGCCACGTCGGCCATCGAAGACAACGTCTCCAGGGTAGGTGCGAAAACCTATCAAACCAAACTCAAGTACCATATGCGGGTCCGTCGCGAGCGCTTCATGACGTGCACCGTGTGGGCGTTGAGGCCTCATCCCGCTGAGCCAGAAACGTGGGGATTCATGGACGGTATTCTGGGTAGGTCTCGATGGATTCAAGTGCCGAGTTCGTGGCGGCGAAGAGCGCTCGAGATGGAAGCGAGTTAGGAAGCGCTGTCGCCATGAGCGCGAGTGTCGCTTCGGATCATCCGAGCTCATCGTGCGGCTGTGGGTTTCGGACCGACGGACGTACCATCCGAATCATGGTCTGAGCTTGATGCACACCCTCGTTGTATCGTGCACCACCAGATTATCCTGTACAGAGCGCTCAAGCACAAAACAGCGTCCCTCGGCGTCCGCGAGTGTACTTCAGTTTCTAGTCGATGTGGTCCGCACAGGTCACGTCAAAACTCAGGGCATCTGGGCGTTCTCTCGTGTAGCGTGCAGTACGACCTTCTCAATGAGGCACTGCTAGTGTCCGCGTGCAGCGCTATGAAGCAAACGAACTCGCTGGCAGACAGCATTGGCGATGCTGGCTCAAGTCTCATTGTCTACAGGGGCATACTGGTACGGCACTCACTGGGACGATACAGACCGACACAGCATCATTCTAAATGCACTGTGTGAATCGTTTGCCTCAGTTGACCAACGAGACTCATTCTCAAGCATTTGACGCTGATGAAAAGAAGGACTCGGGGTCGGCTGTGCATCCCGGGCTGAAGGTCGCCATGTCCGTCGCCGTACCTCCTAGAAAAGACGATGGAACCGAAGATCTGTACGGAACGCATACGAGGCTGCTCGAATATTTCAGGTTTTGGTATGCGATGGCGTCGGACATCATGGGCGTCTAGAGGCAGTTCAGCGAGTGGAATACCAGAATGAGAACGCAGGTCGAGCCTCAGTGCACCGCATCACCCGAAGAGCGATGCTTTGCACGCTTCGTGTAGAAAGAATGCATGATGGTCCCAGTGGCGTACGCAAATGCTCATTGGCATACCTACATGAGAGTGCGCTGGGCTCGCTAACGGTTTCCGTTATGCCGAGAAAAAGCGCGTGCATTCACCGAATTCTGAATGAGATGCATAGGACTTGATTGATACGATACCTTGGTGTAATGGTAGCGTGCAGCGGCGGACGTGCTGCGACGTGTAAAGGCTGCGCTCCAGCTCCTTCGACGTGCGCATACCATCGTCCGGGAACCGATGCTGCACGTTTCGCTTTGATGGATTCAGGGCGATCTAAACCGAACACGAGCACGGGTGCAACGCTAACCTCGTAGACAAGACGAACGTGCAACATCGCCGGACGCGTGAAATGGAGTATGGCAAGTTTATCAAACCTCTAATAGCGAGGCTATCGACGTTGAGATACGTTCCACAGTATAAGTCTATCGGCAAATACGCGTGTAAGCAGTTCCTGCATCCAGATTGGGACGCCTCGATCAACATCCGGAAATATCCTGTGCTTCGGGAGCGTCCATACGATTTCTACAGCGTGCGCTGTCGACGGAAATGGTTTTGTACTCAGTGCGGGCATTATGCTGAAACGCTGCAGACTTGCAATGCGGAAATCAGTGGCCAAGACACAGGGCATTGCAGTCCCGTCTCGAACATGACACTGGCATGGTACAGTTCTTCAATCCATATATATACACTGGGAAAGGTTTCCCAGGGCAATTAACAAACGATCATAGAGAGCCTTGGCTCGCCATTCCAGAGAATCAACCAATGCAGCTGTCGGGAGGCTTTTACGTAGCACTCCGGGGGTAACACCAGCGTTCGTGGCGCCTTGCGCAACGCTCATGCCCCGTCCCGGTTCGATGTCGCTGTGAAACCAAACCGCTATGGAATCATCAAAGGTTTTCGATTCGTTGCCCGGTTTCCCGTCAAGAGCCGTGCCCCGATCTCTCTGTGCTAGGCAGGTCGCACCGGCGCTTTTCGTCGGTATCGGGCAGAGAGCTGTGCCTCCAACTAAGTTGCAGCCACCCGGACAGCGAGCACTGCATACGGGTCTGCTACGACTCATGAGTACATCACAGTCGAGTGTCTTCGTACACTGCTCGCAAAGCAGCATGAGGGCGCGCAGTACCCAGATCCAGAGGCGCTGTCTCCAAGTCGCCTTGCCGTGTCTCGTCGAGTTCACCGAGGATGCCACCTGATCTGCTCATCTGCAGCACGCTATGAACCAATGCTCAGATGCCATGAAATCAACGCGGCTCCTGTAGCAGTAGCTGTTCAGGCACAAGCACCGCACGGGCAACCCTTCGGAGCAAGAAAAAAAACCGATGCCTTCGTGAACGTCGTGCGTCATCTCCTTCATGCATGCTTGTCGAGGAGACACGTCGGGGCACGCCAAGCCAACCTGCCGTCGCTCATTCCAAAGGCAGGAACTCGTACGCATGTTGCGCACCAAGTGCACACTCGGCTTGCGCTCGTTTCTTGCTCTCCTCGACATCAAAACCGGACCACTCACCGACACGCGTTGCTGGATTCCCGGCATATCGGGCGTTTGGCTCGAGTTGCGCTCCGTCTGGTATAACTGTACGTGGCTCGGTGCATACTTCGTGCGGGATTTCCGCACCAGCGCCCACTATGGTACCGTCCCCAAGCGTGACCACGTTGCCGATGCGTGCGGCGCGTCCGATGGAGCACGCCGCTCCGACTCGACACCAGGATCCTATCTGTACGGCAGCGTTCAGAACTGTATTTTCACCAATGACCGTATACCCACCGAGGCGAATCAAGTCGTCAGGAACAAGACTGTCACCTCGGAGCACAGCGTTTGGTTTGATAAAAACGTGGTCCGCAATAGCGACGTTTCCTATCACGGACGCCGACGGACTAACGTGTGCATTCGGTAAGACAAACGGCCGTACGCGCTGATTAAGAAGCGCGACTAAAGTCCGCAGGCCAGACATGGTGGCGAGCCTGCTCCTTTCCCGGAGAACTGTGGCGTCTCCAGTTCGGCTAGCGCACGTGTCGGAGAAGCAGCGCGCTTGCGTACGAGTAGCAGAGGCAGCATGCGAAGGGGTGCGGGGAGCATTCGAGCAATCGACCGCTATGCAACAATAGTAGATCAATCTGTATAAGAAGGACATCTGGAATGCAGCTCATGTTTTGCGGCTCCCTGCCCCAATGACCGGGGATCCTCGCTGATGCGCTTCGTCGGAGCGCGCGATCGAGCATCCATTGTTCGACGTATGGCCATAGTCCTCTGTGCGCATGGGTCTTGGAAGATACTGATCATTTGTCACGTTCTATCGTTTGCCAGGTGTATCCTATGCGTGTCCACGATAGCGTTTGTGAGTCGCCGCTGCACGCGCAGCACGAAAGCACAACCTCGTCGATGCCATGCCCCTGAGGGTATCGGCTCGAGGCGTCGGATGCATGCGTGCGGTTGCGGGTGGATGGGTGCGTGCTGGTCCATCTGTGTAATGAGCGTCTCTGCGGATGTCCGAAGGCTGCCACGGTCAATACCATGGATTTGAATGCTGCCGCGCAGACGTTCACGTTCTACGCGGCGCGATCGAATCTCTTCCTGCTGCATAGCGCTGAGATTGGTACAGCGAATCCGCGGATGCAGAGCCTGCCGCAGGCGCTTGTTGGCCCGTCGACTACGCAGTTGCGGACGGCGAACGCTGACATGACAACGGCGCTGGAATGCATCTTGGCGCGTCGGTTGATAGCAGGCAACCCAAAGATGGATACGCAAGCACGCAGGGCATGGATGCTCACACGACTGGGGCTGCAGGCACGCGCCTCGCAACGTGGGCGATCCTGGGGGCATCCCAGCAAACCTCATGGTTGCTTCAAGCCTCAGTGCTTGTTCCGTCGACTATGCGTAGGCTTCTGTGTGATCACAGGTCAAGTGGAATGGTACTTGTACAAGTACGCCCAGCAGCATGCTATTGAGTGCGGTACGCAGGCACGGAAATGCCCATGCAGGCGCTTTATGACAACAAGCATTCGAGACGCTCCCTCGCGCACAGTGCATCATAGAATCCGAGGCTCCTGAGGCAGGCCACTTGCTCCAATTTACGCTCGATTTTTTCATAAACCGTATGCTTCTGGACAGCGGGGACGATGTTCTGCAACGCGATATTTCAAGTGTCGCGATGCGCACCTTGATCGCCGTGCAGCATAAGCACGATAGCGACTAGCGACTGGGCCGTACGAACACTCGACGCTCTCCAGCAGGTGTCTGGGTGCTCTCCAGTAGAGAGCTGGGTGGGATGCCGGCCCCCTCTGTTGCGAGGCGCTCGGATCGTGCACAGAGAAGCTCGTTCACTGGCGCTGTTCGGACTGCAGCGCTGCGCCTGCGACGTATTCACTGATCACTCGTGAACGCCTGGCAAAGCGTTCACTCGAAATGCTGTTCAGTGAATGGATCACCGCGCGTGCGCACCGCTTTGCTCTCGTGACAGACGCTTCATCGGATAACGCCAAGCGAATGCGAATTCGGGCACTGGGCCTTGCTTGTGGGTGACAATGCGCTCATCGGCTGAGATAGACTCTTCATAAATGAGACCAGAACACTGGACGGATGGGTGTTTTTGTTCCTTGCGATTCTATTCAGAACCCAGGTCAAGACGTACTGTACGGACATTCCGAGTGCACCGAGATGTGCTCACAGGTTCAGACCTGGTTCCGGGATCCTCGGTCGTAGTCTGTGTTAGCGTGACGCTTTCGAGTCTTGTGGTGCTGGCATTCGGTGCGTGAACGGAATCGAGATGATACACGACGCCGTCGGACACTGGTTCGTAAAGTATCCGAGATCCTTACCCAATGCATACACACGAGTATCTGCGTTTTTCCTCTCGATCCATAGGGCATGCCCAAATCGCTCATATTTCAAGTCCTTGATCTTCCTGGTCTGTGGCGCCTCGCAGGTGCGGTAAATCGCGTCTCTGGATGGACCACGAACCGTACTCGACGTCTTCCGTTGGCGACTTGTGCACTCATGGTCATGCGACACATTCGCTGATCTTGCTTCGCCAGGCATTCAGTGCCGTTCGAGACACGATGCTGCCTTTGTCTGCGGCCATCGACGAGACGGCATTCCATACCAGCATGCGTCCTCGGGTGCGATACGTGCCCCGCGTCTGCCGTCTTTGCTTCAAGCATCGTGAACGATCCAGGGACCAGGAATGCAGGCAGCGCAGCGATCACTTCCAGCTGAGCGTGTGATCGTGCGGTGCACAGAGCGAGCGTCGACGGATCGACACCTCTCGAATTGTTCACGACACTGACTAGTCCCTGCGGCACTTGTCTCGTGCTCATGGGGAACATCACGTGATGCAAATCCACTCTCGAATGCAACAGTGTGCACTTGCGCATGCACCGGACAGCGTACAGCGTCCTCGCCTAGTGAATGGCACAGCGGACGCTCGTGACCCTAGGCCAGAGTACCCGGGCGAAGAGACGGTCAACGGTATCCCCAAGAGTCTCCTGTACCTGCCCACAGTGCGTCTACCGAGCGATAACGCAAGCTGTGCAGCGCGAGAGGGCAATCGTCTCAGGGAGCGCGCTAGTACGCAAACAGAAACACCTGATAGAGCCCATGCAGTCTGCGCTGCGACGAGCGCATCGATATTGTATACAACGAGAATGAGCACGGCAAGCGAAGCGTAGACTGCGACTCCCGCCAGTCCGTACCCGGTGCGCTGGCTAACGCAGGAAGCACCCATATCGGGACGTTTGTTTGTATCGGAGCATTCTGCGACTGCTTGCGACGGCGCCGGATAGACACTAGATACGCCCGTATGTGAAGCGGATTGTCCAAGACTGCAAAAAAGAGCAGCCAGGGGGCGTATCGTGAAATGAGTGGTGTTGGTGAAACAACAACGACAAGATACTCAGATATTACAGCGTACGCCAGAGTCAGCAAAGTGGATCCATACTTTTTCACGTTGACACGCGTACAACGCAACGCAGTCAGCAGCGCTCCAGCATGATATCCCACGTATCCCTCCTGTCGTCATACGGACACTCGCATTGCACGTTCGTAGCTCGTTCGCGATGCCGAACGAAGATATCGCAGCTCCCCGTGCCGTACCCCTAGGGTACGATTTCGACTTGTCACCGTTTACCCAGAGCGAGTGCTCCACTGTGCGTACGCATTGGCCTTCCAGAGGCGTCGAAGTCTCGTCTCTCACTCTTTTCTTCCAGTGCTATCCATTCGTGTCCATCCAACGCGAGCATTACGCTGCAAGCACAGCACTGGACCCGTCCACTGAACCCGGGCACGGCGACGCACTTGCCAGCCTGTACGGCCTGTTGCGGTACTGGCGCCGGCCGTGCGCTGTATCGCCGGGCTACAGGCGCAGGCGTTGTGCTGGTGTTCGGCCTCAGGGAAACGTTTCTGTTGCCACTTTATTACGGTGCTGTTGCTTTGCGTTGCTTTGCAGCAGGGGTATCAACCACGACCGCTCACTGACACAGAACTTCGTTGGCTTCGTTGGGTCTCAGGGCAGGGAGTGGTCGTTGACGTGCTCTCGTAGAGAACACGAGCAGTGCGTCTCTAATTGCCTGTCGTTCCGGTGAACGGTACTCGTAGACTCGGACACGCTTAGTGTCATGCATACCAATGCTGAACGCGTTCCAAGTAGAGGCCAGTGTGCGTACGAACCGCAGCGTATAGTCCCCGAGCGCCAGCTTCCTTCAGAGGCACGCGCCTTGGCGTGTGCTGGGCGTGTGCAGTGCCTGCGCAGCGGAACTGGCACCAGTAGGTCGGGCGTGCTCCCTACGAACTCGGAGCGGGATCGGCTTTCGGGGCGTTGGCAGGCACCAGCACTTGCCTTTGCCGTCATGAGTCCGACGCTATACAACGTGTTTCGGCGCCATATGAACTGGCGGCAGTGCGCTCTGTTACCGGCAGCATTTGCAGATAGAGCTCGACTCCCGCTGGACTTGAAGAGGTGTGCACGAGACTCGGGACGCGCTCTCAGTCTGAGAGCTCAGCAGTCGCTGCCACAGAACACAACACGTGAGACACCGTCGAAGCCAGTGGCACCAACGCCGCCCTTCCAAACAGATGGCGAACAACACGCGCAGCCACAGGGACGCCTGATCCGGGTACCACCGTCGCGCATTCGAAACTTTTCTATTACTGCTCACGTGGACGCGGGCAAATCTACCCTGGCGGACCGGCTACTCGAACGAACAGGCGCAGTAAGTGCGCGTGAGATGCGAGAGCAATACCTTGACTCGCTGGAACTGGAGCGTGAGCGAGGGATTACGGTGAAGCTGCAGGCAGCGCGAATGAACTATACCGCACACGACGGCCAGACTTATGTGCTGAACCTGATCGACACACCGGGCCATGTGGATTTTTCCTATGAGGTCTCTCGTTCACTGCAAGCGTGCGAGGGTGCACTTCTGCTGGTGGATGCGACCAAGGGTGTCGAGGCGCAGACACTCGCGAATGCGTACCTGGCGATGGAGAACAATTTGGAGATCGTCCCAATTCTGAACAAAATAGATCTGCCGGCAGCGCAGCCAGAGCAGGCATCCCAGGAGGTCGAGCAGGTCATCGGTATTGATATGCGCGATGCAGTTCGGACCTCGGCGAAACTGGGTATTGGCATCGAAGAGACACTGGAGGCAATCGTGAAACGGATTCCGCCACCCCGAGTCCGCGACGAGAATGCCCCGCTCCGCGCGCTCATATTCGATAGCGCCTATGACGATTATCGCGGAGTCGTGGTCTACTTTCGTATCGTTGACGGTACCTTACGCAAGTCGGATCGTATTCGCTTTATGGCGAATGGCCGCGAATACGACGTCGATGAAATTGGCGTTTTCACACCGAAACCGCTTCCTGTCGAAGAGCTGTCCGTTGGCGAGGTCGGCTACCTGGTGGCTGGCATCAAAACCGTAGCGCACGCTCGCGTTGGCGACACGATTACCCTAGCACGCCATCCTGCATCTGAACCGCTTCCGGGCTACAAAGAGGTCAAGCCGATGGTGTTCAGCGGTATCTTCCCCGCCGATGCAAGCATGTATAACCAGTTACGAGATGCTCTCGAAAAACTGAAACTCAACGACGCTGCGCTCTACTATGAAAACGAAAACTCGCCGGCACTGGGCTTTGGCTTCCGTTGCGGTTTTCTGGGCCTGCTCCATCTCGATGTGGTCATCGAGCGCCTCGAGACAGAATACGACCTCGATCTTGTGACGACGGCACCTTCGGTTGTCTACCGCGTTCATACGACCAGCGGCGAGGTCCTCGAGATCGACAATCCGTGCAAGTTGCCGCCACCGACGAATATTGAACGAATCGAGGAACCCTATGTGCGTATCGAAATGATCACACCAGCAGAGTACGTGGGATCGCTCATGGAGCTCGCCCAGAGCCGTCGTGGCGAGTTCCTCGACATGCGCTTCCTCACCGAATCCCGGGTGGTGCTCATTTACGAGATGGCCCTGGGGGAGATGGTGAGTGACTTTTTCGACCAGCTCAAGTCGCGGAGCAAGGGCTTCGCTGGCCTCGACTATCGCCTGGTTGGGTATCGAGCGAGTGACCTGGTGAAGCTCGACATCTCCATTCACGGTGAAGTTGTGGACGCCATGAGCGTCATCTGTCATCGATCAGCGGCACAAGCGATTGGACGGAGTCTGTGTCAGCTACTCTTGGAGATCGTCCCGCGTCAACAGTTCAAAGTCGCCATCCAAGCGCGTATTGGGTCCAAGGTCATTGCCTCCGAGCATCTGAACGCCCTGCGGAAGGACGTGACCGCCAAGTTGTACGGTGGCGACGTCACACGCAAGAAGAAACTGCTCGAAAAACAAAAACGAGGAAAGAAAATCGCCGCGGAACGAGCCCTCGCAAGCGGCATTCGCGTGCCGAAGGAGGCGTTTCGAGCGATTCTGACGGCGAAACGTGACGCCGCTTCCTAATGCCTCATAAATGAGACCAGAACACTGGACGGATGGGTGTTTTTGCGCCTTGCGATTCTATTCAGAACCCAGGTCAAGAAGTCCTGTACGGACATTCCAAGTGCACCGAGATGTGCT
>Ga0080006_1154464_pt1 | contig 31350 bp, 33 predicted proteins | sample RS3BMetagenome_FD_69209 | JGI IMG/M metagenome (GOLD analysis project Ga0080006, IMG submission 69209) | Ferric oxide microbial mat and aquatic microbial communities from Rainbow Spring, Yellowstone National Park, USA - RS3B (SPADES... ...
CAACGATACGCACTGCTTCAAGTTTGTAACGATTCCAAATGAATGCTCCTTGTTGACTCCATATGGGACAAACAGATACATGGACACAGCTGGTACCCGAAACGTTCAGACGCCCAGCAGCATCCGGATATCTGCGCGCGGGTATTGCCGGGAACCTCCTGCTTCAACGATACGCACTGCTTCAAGTTTGTAACGATTCCAAATGAATGCTCCTTGTTGACTCCATATGGGACAAACAGATACATGGACACAGCTGGTACCCGAAACGTTCAGAGGCCCAGCAGCATCCGGATATCTGCGCGCGGATATTGCCGGGAACCTCCTGCTTCAACGATACGCACTGCTTCAAGTTTGTAACGATTCCAAATGAATGCTCCTTGTTGACTCCATATGTGAATGTGTGTTTGCGTGCGCATGGCATGCATGCATCCGATTTTCCCCATCCTTACATATTTGTATCAATATGTTTCGGAGCATGTGCATGGACCGGCCTGCACCCTTCGCGTCCTCTACTCGCGTATACACGTAACCTTCTCACCGGTTATCCGTGAAGCCGTTTGTTCACGTCGACAGGAATCCTTCAGTCTGCGTATAAACGTATCGATATTTCAGTAGATCTGTGTATCCATGCACGTGTGCAATCGGGCGGGAAAAGCTTCAGGGGCACCACGATACCGAGCTCTTGTGTTACGATGGTACAAAAAGAGTCCTGGTCTGATGCTTGCGCCGCACGTTTGAAGACGTACGGTATTCAAGCGATTCCTACAAAATACAGGCGAACGAACGAACGAACGACCTAATTTTACTGGGAACAGCTCCGGGTTCCATATCAAGGCATGCGTTATGTGCGCACTAGACAAGCGTATCGGGCGGTCTCACCAGACTCCGGGGAGGAGCACGTAGGGAACAGCTTCGCAGTAGGCGCGCCACGCGGCGCCATACTTTTGTCGACAGCGAGCTTCATCACGCTGACTTCGGTGAATCAAAAGCAGCAGTAAATAGAAAAAATATATAAACGCAACAAAACGGTACGCTCCGCCAAGCGTCGGCATGCTGAACGCCAGTGCAAGCAGCAAATCTCCGAGGTAGTTCGAGTGACGGGCTACACTCCACCAACCAGAGGCTAAAAGTCGACCGCCACCAAAGGTGCGATTCACGGCTTTGGTTGCGGTTCCATGCGTCACACCCGTCTGGGACGTCTCGCGCTCGAGGCGGTGCCAACGAGGTATGCCGCGCGACCAGCTGACGAACCAGCTGCTAACTGGTCGCTGAGAGTCCCTCTTGAAAGCATCTTTCTGCGAGTTTGCAGAGCGGAAAATCCATCCACCAAGCACTACGGTAATCAGCGTGCCCAGCAAAAGCCCTACCGACATACGCCGTTGATCGTGCACCAGACACCACGCTGGAGTACTGAAAACGAACGGGATGAACACCAGGTCGCCCCAGATCAACATCAGACCAAAATGTTCCGCAACAATATCCCAAGTCGTGGTCATCTTGCTCTCGTGCCAAAAGTAGTCCAGGATGTAACCATTCATGATCAGCTGCGTCAGCAGCATGCGCGTTGTTACACGGCCTAGAGCGTGCCACTGCTTGGCAGCAATGGAGAGGTTGAGCAACATCCAACCGATCATCGATGGCCGTAGCCAGAAAAACTTGAGCTCAAACCGACCCAAGTGCGGGTTCAGTTCGGCACCGAGAATAAAGTCTCGCAGCCAAGACCGCTGACTGGGTCCGGTGCTCGCGGAGGCCCGCGATCGCCAACGCTGGCGAAGCAGCAACAACGTGGCAAGACTCCATGCCAGCAGGTTTGCTGCCGCCAGAAACGCACCCACGTTATCCGCAAGATAGGACCAGGTCCAAGCGCCCAGCCCAGAGCCCAGAGCAGCCCATATCGCCACCGTAGACCCCAGCACAGCGAGACCGTTGCACTTGTAGTGAATGCGCTTAGAGCCATCCGCGGGAATCGTTCCCGGGTAGACCCAACCGGGAAGCGCTTCGCTCAACAGGGCAAGAACACCAATGTAAACGAGCAGCTGGAGCGTTGCCAGGGAAACGTTTCGAAAAGTAAGCGAGCAGCCCAGCTCCCGGGCCGCTACAACAAACCAGCGCCAGTCGCAGGCGAGGGCCAAACCCACGACAGCAACCAAGAGGGCGTAGGTCAGTGCCATCAACGCTCTGATGTTCGTGACTTGAGCTCAGGGGGCAGACGCTGCACCCGACTTGCTGGTACTCGCGTCACCCTGCCCAGTGAAGTACGCACCGCACAAGAGGGGCGCTGCGGACGACTCCAACGTCCACAGGATACCGCACAGGGGTAACGCTCGGTAAGAGCGAAACGTCCAAGTACAAGAGTGCCTCTACAACTGGAACACGACAAGCAACCTCAACGTTCACGTACGACTGCCGCACGGAACGTTCCAAGGACGTCTCGGTGAAGCCAATGACTTGGAGTCGAGGTCGTGCGGCGGACGCCAGCGTCGACAGAACGCTGCCGAGCGCACCAGCAACGCCCGAGGAGACCGACTCAGAAGCGACGCAACTTTAGAAGCAAGCTGTAGACGTCCGGAACTAGTCTGGCTCAGTGCTTAACGAACGGAAGTCTCGTGCGCTTCCAGAAACATCTGGTTAGACGGACGAACTCTAGACTCTAAAAAGACCGGGAGAAAGCTTGAGAAGAACCCCAGTCTGAAGGACACCTTCTCGCTTTGAGACGACGCTGGTGGTGGTGCAGTACCTGAGCCAAGGGCTCTTCGAGCAGGTAACGCGGACACCAGAGACCAGAGGCTGTGCGCTTGAACGTTTAGGTAAGGGCGCTGCCTCTGATCCCGAGTCTGAGTCCGGGATCACCGAGCAGCAAGCCTGTACTGGACTTGGCGCCCGGGACGTGCCACTGCACAAGCACCGTCCAGCGCTTCAAACAACAGCACGGTGCCCAGGCTACAGAATTGCATTGTGTACTTGGTTTCGAAACGGCCGGGTAGCAACGCACCCGGCGCTTGGCTGATGACTGGTTGCGGGGAACAGTACTACTACCACTACTACTACTACTACTACTACTGCTGCTGCTGCTGCTGCTGCTGCTGCTGCTGCTGCTGCTGCTAGAATCGCAAACTTTTCTCTGTAGTCCAGTTGTTTAACAACCAAGCGCCACTAGACTAGCGCTCGTGCAAAACGCCGCGCTGTACTCCGAACTGCTTCAGTGCAGTCCCGGTACGGCAGCCGGTGCACCTACGCCATATCTTGAACGACGACTCGGTGCATGCCCGGGGGAAACACGACGCGGCCACGGGACTCGACTCTGGTGACGCGACACAACAGACAGGGCACCGCTTCGCGAGCACAACGCACCGGCATACCGCAATGTCGTCACTTGAGCCGGGAAAATACCCGAGCGGACCCCGTCTTGTGCGACCTCGGATCGAACTCTTCCGGGAGGGATGCCCCTGCGGCAGCATTGCCGCCGGCCAAGTCCAGCTCTATCCGCAAGGCCTGCCTGCCGAGGCGCTCAAAACGCTGGAGACCCAAACACGAGACGTTGCCAACGTCGACCAGCTCGACTGGGAGGCGCTGCACGCTGACTGGTTCGCAGCACAACGCTCGCATGGTCTACGTCAGAAAGCGACCAATCATCGCCTCCCAATACCAAAGCACCCTCTGAACTTGCAGTTCAGCGCCGATGAAGTGCTCGTTGGACCCGCTCTGGAACCAGTCGCATCGATACCTGAAACCAAGAGCACACGCGAATCCACATCTTCATCTACCGTGGAACAGGACAAACTCGACCTCTCCCGTCAACAAGTGATTCTCCGAGGCCATGCGGTACTCCAGGTCGGTGATGCCGCCATCCGGGCCCCCAGCATGCTCCTGGATATGCCACGCGGCATCGTGCAGGCCGCAGGACCCGTCATCTGTCGATGGGGGGCGTATCAGAATCCGCCACTGGCGGCTCCGTCAACCTCTTCTGTGGCGGATGCTCCTTCAACGTCACAGGCAGAGGACTGGTCGCCTCACGGCGGTGTTCTGGTGGGCGGGCGCTGCACCTACGACCTGGAGCAGCGCCGACTGACCTGTGATCGGGTCGCGGGTGCACTGCGGATCCACAGGGCGGTACCTGACCAGGAAGAGCATTTACTGCCAGCTCTGGAGACGTTTGATGAGGTCACCGCGCTTGGCCTACCCTGGGGCCGAAGCTTCTTCCGTCGTCTGAAGGACAGTGAACCGCAGGGTGCTCGCGGCTGGCAAACGCGCCCTCGAGCTTCGAACAGCGCCTGCCGACAAACGGCACAGACGAATATCGTTCAGCCGGAGGCCGCTGCTGCTGCTGCTGGAAGCCGCCCTCATGAACAGGATATGCAAACTCTCGCAACAATGAGTACCTACGACCCCGAGGCCGCTTACTTGCGGCTTCGTGCGGAACGAGTGCAACTTCGTATGGGACCCGCACGCCTTCGCGAATGGGTCGCCGACCAACCCCGCCTCGCGGAGGCTATTCACTTCAGCGAACGTGCCCTCTACGATGCGCGACTCGAGTGGGATCCCAGTAGTGGACCGAAACACCCCGGTGCACAGCTCGAGGCGAGTCGGTTGTGCTGGCACGACCGGCCACACCAGGAGCCGGAAATGCGTATCCAGCGTGCGCTGCTGAAGGTCAACAAACGTTTGGCGCTGCCCGTGTTGCAGCGTCAACTGAGCCTCGGCCAAGGAGGTCTCTCTCCTGCCGCTCTCGACCAGTTGTTGGATCTGGGTCGCAGTATGACGCGATTTGCGTACGATGTGGAGCAGCACGGCGGTTTCTACCTCTCTTGGCCGCTCTGGACGGATTCACTCCAGGCACCAGCTGGTACTCGTGTACACGGGCAAGTCGATCTTCTGACGCGCTTGGCGGCTTCGATACCTTTTCTGCGTCGTTGGGTTCTGTACGCATCGCTCGCGTTGCGTAACCAGAGAACCAGTTTTGGTCGCATTCGTGCACATGTGCAGTTCTGGCTCGAGCAGCCGTCAACGTCGGCTCGGAGTAGCGGACGCATCGCTGTCGTAGCGGGCAGTGGCGAGGCGTCAGACGACGACCGTTTGGTGCCTGCTGGTGCTACTGCAGGTGCCGCGCATCCGACGGAGGCCAGCTCGCGGTTAACTGCGGAAAACCCCCGCCAGCGTCAGCAGATGCGGCAGGCGCTCGTAGCGGACGCTGCACTTGCAGCAGCGCGTAGCAGCACATCGAGCCGCAACTCGACGGAGTTGAACGTGAGCGCTGCGAGACGCCCCGCTCTTCGCGATGGATTGCGTAGCTCGGGGCGTGTCGAGCTGCTTTTCGGTGGATCGCGATCCTTCCAGCTATCGTATCATTCGGATGAGGTTGCGTTTCAGCCGTTTCTGCCCCTGGAGGTGCACGCTACCGCAGACGAGGTCACATGGCCGCTTCCACGCAGCTGTCCGTGGACCCGACTCGGCCGTCACTGGCTCGCGCGAGGTACGCTCTGGCAACGGCGACGTGTTTCGGCACCGGAGCCACGAGCCCGCGTCCTCGAGGGTGTGCATATCGGGTACGAACGGGTGGATGCGGCGGTGCTGCCGTCGAGTGCACTGCTATCGACTGTGCCCGCTCGTAGCGTTGTCCGAACGGACGAGCGGGTCCAGCGGATGGTGATTCAGTACGTAGTGCAGGTAGAGAGCCTGCTCTATGCAGGTCGACGCACGCGTGCCCAGCGCACTCGACCGTACCTGGCGAGTTTTGCGGCATTGGATGCTCGACTCGAACGTACGCGATGCTCGTTTGACCAAGAGCCGTGGACGCTACGCGGTGCGCTGGTAGGCGGTCTACGCGCCCAGTTCGGATGTTTCCAGCGTCGCTTTTTGGACGCCACCGGATTCCTCATACGCGTGCGACAATCGTTTGGAGTGCCGAGTCCACTGCTTTACCAGTACGAGGCGTTTCCGACGAGTCTGCACCTGGGTTGCGGTCAACAGGTCTGGGGACCGTTGCGCGTAGCCGCTGAACGGGTCTGGCTCTACTGCAGCGGGTACTCGTCGCCGTTGTGCGCTGCAAAGGACTCGTTTGTGCCGCTAGAGACCAATTACGTTGTTGAATGGCAACAACCAACGTTTAAGATTGGCATGATTTGGAGTGCTGAACGCCACCAGGGCCAAGTGCGCGCCTCCATGACCTGGTAAAGCGCCCCGGTAAAGCGTAGGGCATTCTGTTTCTGGTTCGTATCCGAAAGCAGCGTTGCTCAGTGAGCGCGCCGGAGCGCAGCATGCGCCGACGTTTTCTGCGTCCTGAAGAGTGGCGATGGTATGGCGAGCGCAGTGCGGAGTGCGGATGCGCAGGCGTTGAAGCACGTGCGACGCTTTGGAGACGCTGGTGAGGCAAACGCACTTTGCCTGCAACGGCGTGATGCGTTCTTGGTGCATTGCTTGATCGCCAGCGCACCCAGTGCACCAGTGGCATGCGCGCTTGAACATTGTTTCAGGCGTGAAAACGCAGCAGGTAGCGGTCTGGGCTCGCAGGTCTCTAGTCCCCGGCAGCAAAGCGACGCAGCGATCTTCTGAGCGCTAGATCAAGTTCGTAGGGCGCTCGCGAAAGCTGTGGCGTACGTTCGTGGAGTAGTGACGTGCACGGAAACGTTTCGGAGCGAGACGAGGCGCTTCGGGTGCCGTCGCTGCGGATGCCGCTGCCACAACGGCACCAGCGTCTACCCTGTGGGTGAAACCCCCGGTGGTATCGCTGTTCGTACGCTCCAACGGATTCAAGGTCGTGCACTGGACAGGCGCGACAACGGACATGGTGTATTACCGCCCCGACGAGGTCCATGCCCATGCTATTCGTTCTAGGGCATGCAAGTGGGGTCCGGATCCGGAGGATCTCCAGCCGCCAGCTCATCGCGAATTACACCTCGGATCTGCAGCATCAGTGACCGAGCGCTGGCGACACGAGGTGTCTATCTCGAGCCGACTCTAAGCGGCAAGCACGTACTTACCCAGAAGTATTCCCAGTAAAATCGCCATCACAAGTTGCACCCACGGTAGGATGAGTAGCGTTGGATGTGGTGAGGCACCCAACGCGCCCGTGCTCGAACTCTTGAGCAAGCGGCTGGCGCTCTCGAGTCGCGACTTGAGCAGGGCCACCTCTGCCTGACTCCGCGCAAGCTCGCGCCGCAGTCGAGCCGTCTCCGACTCTTCTCGTGTCTCCGTCTCTGTCATGTGATCCGGGGTGATTGCTGCTGCTGCTGCTGCTGCTGCTGCTGCTTTCGACTGCTCCGTTGCAGCATCGTCCCAGTGCACAGAGGGCGCCGCCGCTGAACCACCACCCGCCCCGACACCTGCCATCCGTACCGTGTCACCGTCGAGGCGCTCGCTTGCTTGCGCGCTCGCCGATGCCGGCGGTGTGCCTGCATCCATACCAGAGGCCGCTGACTTGCCTCCGCTGTCCACGGACTGCGACATTCGCGCTCGGTAGCTCTGGAGCATATTCTCCAAAGTATCCTGATTAAACAGGAACTCACAGCGAAACTTTTGTTCGAAAACCTCCTCACGATCAACGGTATCGAACAGACCCGCGTCGAAGGACCGGTTTTTCAGTAACAAAGCCTGGATTAAAAACTTATCCTTGAGTTCCTTGCTGAGCTCCTGTTTCAGACCGTCATAGGTGAGCACGTCGGCAGCGGGTGTGGCGCTGGTGGCGTCGCCACCGCTCGAGCGGCTCTCCGCCTGCCGTACCAACGCGGCGCACGCGTCCGCAACCACTCGCTTTAGCGGTTGTAGCTGCACCTGAAGGTCAAGCGTCTCTCCGGGTGCTAGTTTTGCCGCGTTTGGCTTGACACAGTAGCGCTTCGGACGCGTTGTTTTGACCTTGAACCCCACGTGATCGTTCGCCTCGTTGCGAAGCTTCAGCGTGAGCAGTGTCGGTTTCTCCAGTGAGTCTATATGGAACGTAAACCGCGTCTCAGACACGTTCAAAATACGATCCATGGTGTAGTCAACACGTTTTCTCAGCAGCGTTGATCAGTGCTCAGAAACGAAGGTGTTCGAGTCCCTGCGCTCGCTCGGTAATCGCTAACCGTTAAAGGGGTTGGGTAGCGGAGGCAATCCATCGCTCGATCGAGCGATCGATCGATGGATTGCAGCAGCGCCCTGGGGGTGGCGCGGCGGCAGCGCGCACTGCATCGCGCGATGCATCGATGCTGATTCGGGGCGAGGGGGTGGCGGCGGCGGTGGCGACGGCGGCACAGCGGAGCATCGCGCGCGATTTTTCGTACGATAGAGGGTCTCGGATGGATGTTTTTCATGGAGAAAACGTTTCCTTAGGCCAGCGTTCTCCGATTATGCGCATTTTTCTTTTCTTTTTGGGTTTTTTTCAGTGCGCGGTGAGGTATCCACCAAATGCTCTACCTCCAAGTTACATTATCTAAGAAGGTCTCGGATGGATGTTTTTCATGGAGAAAACGTTTCCTTAGGCCAGCGTTCTCCGATTATGCGCATTTTTCTCTTCTTTTTGGGTTTGTTTTCAGTGCGCGGTGAGGTATCCACCAAATGCTCTACCTCCAAGTAACATTATCTAAGAAGGTCTCGGATGGATGATGGATTCTGCATTGCGCGATGGATACCGGTAAACAAGTTCCATGACCTATGCTTCCACACGGATGTCCTGATCGTATTACATGGAACGGGTCCAGGTTCGTGACTCGGACGTACTCGCGGAGGTGTGGCTCTGTTTCGACGTTCATCGGCACGAGTCTCTCTGTGGGATTTTTATGTGTGAATGCCTTCTCTTCGGTTCGATCATCTGCAGCCTGAAGTATTCCGGTCGATCCATTCCGTCTGGTGCTATTATCAGACGCCAAATGATCGTGATGGCAGCGTTCAAGTCCCGTTGTCTCTGTTCTTTGTTGTTGTGCACGCATTACCTGGACGGGCGGTGGTCGCGATCTGCGCTTTCCGTGCCATGTTCATCTTCTTTGTCTGAAACTTCGGTGTGCCTTTCGACGCGGTGATGCTTTGCAATACCAGGGTTTTCCCGTAAACGCACCAAAACATTCTTCTTCGAGGAATGAAATATGGAGCGTGAACGCTTCTTTTAGCGATCGGTGCACGCTCTTGACGAGTGCACACGGCTAACCTGAGTAGGTCCCTCGGGTTCCGCGCCCGGTGCTGTGCCCCGAGATCCAGGAACTCCTCAGGGGAATGCGCTCCGCGAGTACGCTACCTGCTGCATACGCAAGCGAACGCTGTTTGATTCAATAAGGTATTTGTAAAATGCAAGTTTGTCAACGATGAAACATGCAGCAGATGGAAACTCCATACTGGAGAACAAGCCGAGAAATAAACCTCGATAAGTGTATGCTCCACTCATGCGAAGCAGCGACGCATGCTCCATCAGAGGCGATCGCTGGGATGACTAAGATCCGACTCCAAAACCTCGCTCGATGTAAACGTAAGAGAAGGAATGCCTTGGCAGATGTCATGCTGCTGTTGAATTCCGGGTCCTCGATGGCCACAACGAGTGGACGATTTGTCTTTCAAAGATAATTCACTTTGTGACGGAACAAGTTCAGTGAGCTTTTGGTAAGAACTTGTGAACAAGTCGTGAAGGCATGACTTCAAGTTGCATACGTCGTCCATCCGGCGCCGGCAATGACTTTTCGACGGCATGCTTTGAAACAGAGGGTACGAAAATTTTGAAGAATCCGTGATCTGAGCATGCCATACGTAAGGCAAGGACAAGGCCAAGGGGTCGTACCCATGCATGGGATTATGATATCGATTCCCTGATGAACCCGTGCTCGTGTTCGTCGTGAACCATCTTGATCCCGGTGACCTAAAGAATTCCAACGGCGTCGAAGAAGCCTCTCCAAAACGAATGCCGAAAATCCTGAAACGACGTATCAATTCATTAGCCCTTATTGCTGGACTTCGAGGTTCGATGCGCAACATCTAGACAAGCTCGGAAAATGATCGAAATGCTCGAACAGAGCGAGCTTCTCATTGTTCCATTTTCATTTGATACAAGTGCCAGCAGCAATATTCTCATCCGAGGCGATCAGTGCATCGGGATGTCCACCGCGGCGCTTGGCGATCCGCTGGGATTTATCCGTACATCGGACGAGCAATCTTTTACCCAGAGACTTAGGATCCAAGGTTACAGACACATCTGGGATGCGCCCGGTAGCATCGTCTACTCACGTATGCCCAATCGTACATTTAATTCAATTTTCATACAGCGACGTTGTCACCCAAGGCGCTATGTACATCTCAAATGCCCTTGCTAAGTTTTCAAGTCTCGGTGCACTCCGCTGATGACACTGCTCAACGCGTTCAGTTCAGGCTCTACCAGAGACCAACACGACAATCGCGCGATCAGGTCAGACGCTAGCAATACCAAATGGATACCGTCGAGCTGGCACGCGCCGTCGCGTGTTCCCGTCGGCTCCAGCACATGCTGCAACAGTAAGTCGCATCGTACAGGGGCGCCATTCGGGCTGCGTTTCGATCGTCTGAGCTATCATTACATGACCAGTGCGAGAAACACGAGATTCGCACGATGGCTATGCATGCTGGGTCCAGCCAGCTCTCAGCATGGCTGTCGATCTATGTACACGGAACCGCGGATGCACATGCGCTCCTTGCGTTGAATACCGAAGCGGGGAGTGAATCCTGCAGTTCACGCTGATACCTCGGTTCTCAATTCCTGATCCATGCGAGCACTCCAAGACACTATGCACAGCTCCGAGCTTCGCTCATGCTGCGAACCAAGCCCAGTATAACCATCTGCATCCCGAGTCATACGCGGATTCGAAAAAACGAACGACGACCTAAGCCGTACCCCCCGCATCAGCCTGAACCAGATTCCGAATACAAAGCTTACCATTGTAGAAGGCTGATGCCCTGCACTGAGCGAAACCCAGTAAACCCTGACTCAGCATACTCGCGTACACCAGCGCAGGCCTTATAGCGCATGTCCGTGACAAGAGTCGTGTGGCAATGCGCATCCATGCGAACATGCCGTGTGGAGCTGCGCTGTACCCGCAAGGCTCGATACCGCCGCCATAACCCGGCAGCTACGAAACGTCAGCTCGCCTCGTGTACAATCTACAAATGATTTGTTCCCGTCCCATGGCAGCGCTTACAGGTCAGCATACCCTTGTGTTGGCAGACGGGGCACGGTCGACACACGGTCGACGGATTTCCAAGACGCTCGCGTGCCTCTGCGTCACCCGCTTGCGCCCGCTCAACGAGCTGATTCATCTCCTCATAGCTGGGAAACGCGGAAACGTATCGGCAGCCAGCACCGCGACACCACGGGCACTGCCGCGCGCCCGCGCCGTCGCACCAGATACAGCGATCCATGTAGCTACTGAGCGGCGAGCCGAACCCGTCACTCGGATTCCGCTTTCGCCGGTAATACACAACCGAGACTCCCCGCGATGCCGCACTGTCCGCAGCACCCGAGCCGGAACGTCTGCACGTGCAATCGTCAACGTCCTGAGCACAGGAACCGGTCCGTGCCTGCAGGGTGCTGCCTTCACAAGCACAGTCCGTCACTCCAGCAGCTGAAGCGTCCACAAGCGGTGCACGGTTGCCGGACGGCTGCGGACTCGACTGACTCTCTGGCGTAGCGGCTCCTGTTTCTGTACCTGTGCTTCTGTTTGGGTTCACCGTACGCGTGCCCGTAAGTACGCTCTGCCGCAGCTCGGACGCGAAGCGTGCCTGGAAACTAACTTCCGGGTGATACACGCCCGGACGCTCAGCCCACGCCGACAACTCCATCGCCACCGAGACCGCGTCGCGCTCATACGCTCGCTCCAGGCTGCGCCGCGTCGTCGCCCCGCCCTCGCCCAGCGCTCGTAGCTGCTGCCACCGACTCGAGTTTCGACTCCGTTTCTCTACTGTCTGACCATAAAAGCGCCAACTATGTCTACTCGAAAGAAGTCTATCGCCTTTCGTTCCGAGAACAAACATTGTCGTTCCCTCGGAGCTGTGCACAAAACACCGAACACTTTTGAAATGCTAGCAACTTTAGAAGCAACTGCAGAGGCGTTCACCACAATGTCAACGGAAGCCGCTACCCGCGAACGGTGATGGCGCTCTTGCCGGCAAAGCGCCTCCGTCAAAACGCCGCCATCACCGCTGACGCGCGTCGCCATCTCCATCGACACGCCATCGATCGCCAAGATCTTACACCACGCAGCGGCCTGCGTTACCCCGAGCTGGGCGCTTGGTATCAGTGCACGGTGTAGCATCCATCGACCGACGCCCAAGCCCCATAACCGATACTTCTGCTCGGATATACTGGTTGCTTTGTAGGTTCTATCGTGCGCCGAGTGTGTGTCGTGAGCGTCCGCGGCAGCGCCCATAGCGCCGGTGCGGTCGCTGCACGGAGACAGAACATCGTTTCCGTACCACTGAGGGCGTCGGATCAAGGAATGCTACGCCTGACATGGACTCGGGGCTGGTTATCATTCTGGGAGCCTGCAAGCTACACATACAGAAATACTGCCTGGGGAAGCGCGAAAAATGATATGCTTGGAGTCCACTGGGAACAACGCGACGCCCAAACGCACACGAAACACCTCCAGTCCCAGAATGAAATGCCTTGCGTACGAGTTGCTCAGATCTCGCTGAAGCGTCCGTCGCTGGGCAAATCATGAAGCACAATCCTGGTAACTCGTCCGGCTCGCAGGAGCTTCCGCCTAGGAGATAAACTTTCGGCAATGGGGAAAGCTTTTCGACTTTTAAAGATAACCATGGTGGCGGAAAGAAATCCTTTTCTCGATATGACTAGGTGTCTAGTTTCTGTTCTTTTTTTCTAAAGTGCGCTCGATACGCGCACCTCTATATCTGGTAGGCATCAGACACGACGCGCATGCCGCCGTTGAAGGAAAACGCTATTCTGATCGTTCGCGTGTTGTTCTAAACTACAAGATGCATTTGCGTTAGAGCCCCAGCAAAGTATAGATTTTAGTTCTAGTGTGTTTCAACCCTAAGATTAACGTATGCAAGAGGTTTTCGCGGTTTATAACGGAAGCGTTCAAAATGCGTTCATTTTCAAAAATTAAAATATACAGGAATTTTATGGGGATGCAGGTCGAGGACCCTGGGAGCACCGCTGTCGCCGACTGCCGGAAGAAAACCAAAACCAATGCCGAACCCAGAGGAACAAGACGACACCAAGGAGCAAAAGCGGAAGGCTCGGCGTCAGAAGCTGCGAGAAAGTCGACATTACCACGAGATAATTGTGAACGCATGTCTTCTTGGACATACCAAGAATCCGTACAAGGAAAGGTTGCGGGACGCCATCAGAAACCATAACGAGTCGTACTCCAGGGGCATTATAAAGGCTTCGTCAGGGCTGATGCATTCGGTGGAGACGTATCGCGACGTGACGCACATCAAAACAGTCGAGGTTCCGGAGGAGGTTTTCGACAGGACCTTCATTAGGCACCTAATGCTTGGCAGAGAAGGAACCTCGATGAGAAATGAGCGAGTGCATGCCCTCCATGAAAACTGCGGCGAACAGCGCTTCAACGGTACTCGGTACGGCGAGAACTGGAAGATTTGCTGCTACGGGACGATGGAGTACCTCAGGAACCTGAAGAACCATTTGAACGTGAACCTCGGACGTTTCATGATACGCTCTATTTTTTTCGCTGTATCCGGGTCTCTCTCGCAAAGGGATATGGATTATCGTCGATGGCATCTTTAACGATCGTAAGAATGAAGAGGAGATCGACTTTGGCGACTAGTAGACATCACGCTGGAGAAGGAATGCGGCTTCTGTAATCCGTACGGCTATTCAAGAGCACCGTGCGGTCTTGGGGCTGGCGAATCCAGTAGAAAAGATATCACAGTTGAAAAAAGATGAAATGTACGTTATCCCCTCATCCTCCGCAATTTCGTGTTTTTGGACCGAGAACTCGAACGCAAAGCGGAGCTGAAGCTGAGTGAGTGGACAAATGAAGAGTCGGAGACACGGAAGGGTGCCCTAATGGGGAAGCGCTTCAACGTCGTTCCGTTGTGCAACATCAAGTCGCACTTTGTGAGTATCGACTCTGGCGTCCTTTACTGCATCATGAAGGAGATCTGTCCGGAGTTCGATGTAAGGAAGATAGAGTTCACCGGCGAGAACCGGGAGACGTGCTGGAAGATCATCTTCGATTTCAAAAGTGTCAAAGTGAGCAAGAAAACGGTATGCACTGGGATTATCGAAAGCGAATGGGTATGCATATGTGTTCACAACAGGCGCTTGAAGGTAAATCATCTTGTTCCGTCTTCGTTGGCGCCCTCGGCGAAGCGTGAAGAAAACAACGAGACGCGCTCTGGAACACATGATCCGCAGGAGAACGACTCTGTCGCTGGCGCGGACTCTGGGAATACGAACATCGTGACCATCGCTGCCCCTTTTGTTGGGTAGATGGCAATGATCGCAACCTACGTCAGAAAGACATGCGTGTTCTAAAGTTCTCGAGAGCGAGGTACTATCGAGAATCGGGAATAATGAATGCGAGGAAGAAAACAGAGAAATGGAGCGCAGAAGTGCAAGAGCACCTGGTAGCGATCAGCCAGGTGACGAAGCGCGGAGCGAACTTTCGAGCTTTTCTGGAGTTCATGAAAATTCTTGCTGCTGATGACGAGGCGCATTGGAAAGCGTATCCAAAAGCCCAGGTAAGCCCGTCAGCGTTTGAATCTGTACAGAGGGAAGCAGCGTACATTCGTCACCTTTTCAATGAGTTGAGCGCCCTCAAAGAGCATGAAAGTCAAAGGCTCGTGGTGGCAAACTGAGCAGGGCGCCGGGTGCCCTGCCCAAAGGGTGTACACCAGCCCCGTCGACATGAGCGTACAACGAATGCGCACAGCGTTTTGTCACCATACCGATGGATGAGTTCCGAGCATCCTATACACACCATGAATTGGGTTGTACGCTTCAGAGGGTCGATATGGAAAAGTGTCAGCGGAGCCCTGAGGGTGTAAAAAAGTCCGGAGCGCTGACGGTACAGCGAATGGAACCGAGGGCGCAAGTTCGAGGACTGCTTGCATTCGTAAGTACAAGCAATGATGGCAAGAAACGTATGCAGTTTGTGAACCAAGACTTTCATGCCGCCATCAAGATCAGACGAGGAGTTTTCATGAACATGAGACCCGCAGCGCAGACAGAATCCAACTTTGTGGGGCCACCTCCCAAAGCTGCGTTCTACAAGGAGAAGCTGAAACCGACAGCGGACGGTGGGTCCATGAAAAACGCTACGAGCCGTCTGTTTGTGGGCGCACCAGTACACCGCACATAGGCGCGAGACATTTTTTGCTCTGCAGGTCACATATACTGGCGCTCATCAAACGTCGAGGCTGGATATCTACATCAAATTCGCAAAAAATACTCAAGACAGGAACAGAGCGAGCAGATGCATGTTCCAGTTTAGACAAAAGCGAAAGTAGGGTGCTGCGCGCTCGACCACTCGTCTACCGGTATACGAGTCCGAGGAACGAGCCTGCACCGGGGAAAGCTCGTGCCAAAACAACGCACCCTTACCGACGGAAACGATAGCGTACAAATGGTACCTCAACTTCCTCACCAGTGGAGGCATCTTCTGCCATGACTTCGAAAACCAGGAAGCGGTCCTTGTCGGTCAGTTGTATTTTTCCAACGGCTTGCGCAAGCTCCGTAAGCGGCGTCGCGCGGCGTTCCGCGGCCTTTTTCGGTGCTAACCAGCCTGAAAAGAGGATCGCAACGCCACACGACATCATGCTGATATGGAGACCAAGCTCGCGCTCAAAATGCTCCATGAACTCGGCCAACGTCAGATCGTGTCCATTTCCATCTACCTCGATACGATCCCACAGCGAGAACGTACGGTTACCGCTGGGTGACATGGGCTGCAACGGGGCCTGGATTGGTTCGCTAAAGTTGAAAAGTGAAAGTGCCAGGTTCACGTAGCTGTTGCGGAAGCGCTCGAGCACCTTGACGCGATCGACGAGCGGGACGCTCGTTCCGTTCGTCACAGCGGAGCTCGTGCTGATCGCGGAGAAACTCGAAGCTGAAAGCGCCCGTGGATTCGTCCTCAAGATCGGACGGATCTGAGCGAGCTTGTAGATCTCGAGACACACGAGCCCTGCCACCAGCGCGGTACTCGTGGCAATCGCGGGTATGATTCGCCCCGCGATGCCTCGTGACTTGTGCTTGTCCGCCAGCGGTATCCCATAATTCAAAGCGCGCAAATTGCTCGCAGCGGTGACGAAATCCATGTCCCAGCGATCCTCGTCGTCTTTCTCGAACTCCAACGGATAGAGGGACAAGCTGGCAAATGATTCGGGTGGCGGCAAGCGCGCCAACAGCTGCTCAATGCGTTGTTGGTCGACATTGGCGGTCACAGCGGCGCCGCTTGCTTGCGCCTCCTCCTCAGAAGCGGCAATCTTGACACCAGAACTCGGTTGGAAAGCAGGTACCGAAACATTCGCAACGATCGCTCGTACCTGCTCGCGATCTGTGCAGAGAGGTATTCCAAACGTCTCTGCGCGCAGGTTTGCCGCCGCTACAATGAACTCAAGGTGCAACGGATCTGCAGGATCGAAACGAAGCGGCGTCGGCGCCCGTTTCGTCCCGCTCCAAAATGGCTGTCCCGAGCTGTCAACCATATCTGGCGGAAACGCGTGAAGTAGCTGGCGAATATTGTTGACGTAGAGTTCTTCGAACTTGTTGCGCGCCCAAACCACGCAGTCCTTGAAGTTTTGCGGGCGATACGTCTGCAGGTTCTCAAGTACGTTCTCCAAAGCTCCAGAAAATATGCCGGGTCCCTGTTTCTCTAGCTCTGCGATGTACTCAGAGCCACGCTCCAGGTACTGCTTCGTATCCTCGATGGAGGCCTTGAAGAGGCCCTCAAACAAATCGCGAGCCCATTGAAGCGTATGTTCGATTCTGTAGGGGAAATTTTTCAGCGTACACATGGGAATGCTTCGCTCCGGCGGGTCGCGCGACGATCCGTATGACTCGGTGAGATAGGGAACCACCACTTGGGTGCTCCCTTTGGTGCCTAGCGTGCCGGAATCCAGCAGAGGTTTCAGATAGTAAACGCAGCGCTGATCGATATATAAACGAGCGTCAACATTATCCAAAGCCGTGCAAACCCCATCGAGCGGCTCCCAGAAATCATCGCTGAAGACATGCTCGGTGTCCGGTCCAACGCGCATCTCGAGCGCTCGAACGTTGAGCTCCGGATTCAGCCGCAGAGCGGCATCGCGTGCCGCCAGGGACTTGCTGCGGCCAATGTCGGTTGCTCGGAAGAGAAACTGCCGATTCAGATTGCTCCGTTCTATCGTGTCCATATCGGTAATTGCAATCGATCCACCATGACTCGCGAGTCCCAGTCCCATGCACGCCCAACATTTGAGGAGCTCTGCAGCAATCGCTCCGGCCCCAACACAAAAGTAGGCCAGATCGTGAATCGTATCCTGCAACGCACGGCCAAAGACTGCAATCTGTCCGTCATAGCGTGTCCCCCGGGGAGCGCACTCCAGCTCGTTTGGCAACGGCGTTGGTAACGCCTCCATGGCGTTGAACGAAAAGATCTGGTGAATGGGGGTAAACTTGCCGGTGACTGCCTTGAGAACCTCCTGTGCGGCGATCCCACCAAGAATCGATGCCATCGGAGCGAGCTCCCCGTATACGGTTCTGACAAACGCGTTAAGCAATGCATCGTGCTTTTCTTGAATATCGGCGGGTAGCATGCGCTTGAACGCCGCAACTTCAGCCTCAGTACCAGGCGCAGGCAACCGTCCGAATTTTGATAGAGCCTGAAACATGGCATGCAATGCAAAGGCTCGCTCCTCATTCATAAAGTCCAGCGATGCAAACCAATTCGGGTCCACCACGTCTGAGAGCGTGGCGCTCTCTGGATCCCATGTCGACGCTGCCATTCTATACAGCAGCTCAACCGGGTGAAAGTGCACCGTACGGGGTACTTTCACTTCAGTGACGATGCCACCCCGTCGGTAGACGCCGGCCTCACGGGTGTCAGCGTCAATCACAAAAGTATACGGACTCGTGATCTGAACGACACGAAACATCCGGTTGGGTTCATTGAACATGGGCATTCCGTCCACCTCGGTGAACATGACATACATTCCTTCCTCCAGGTCATGCCGCTGATCATCGAGGCAGGTGACGCACGCCTTTTCCTGATTCGAAATATGGCTGATATGCGCGGATCGTGGCTCCTCTCCGTTGTCATCGATAACTGTATGGGCGTCGCCAAAGTCGTTGAGGACGTAGCCGAATACTCCTCGCGACTGAACGATCGTCAGTGGCACCCTAACCGATCGGCAGACGCGATCGAGCTCGATGTGCCTATCGATGGAGAGCTCGTTCACTAGTACAACTGCTGCAAACCCACGAATACGATCTGGATCAATGAGTTCCGCCCAGGACGCCGCGTCCTCCGTGTACACGTGACAATACGGGTTCAGCTCCACTAGGTGCGGTACCACGACCGTATGAAGTGGTGCCCCCAGCAGTGACGCATCGCAAGCGTAAAAATTGGCGGCTATATGCTGCAAAGCTAGTGGTGCTGGATCATAGACGTGGAGCGCATGGAAGCCAGCCAGCGCCAGGTCTTTCGCGATCTCCGTTCCCGTCCCTGTGAGTCCAATCACCAGCACTGAAGCTCCTGCGAGGCGACGTTGCGCCTCGTGACCCAGCACGTACAGTTGACGCGAGTACAGGGACTCGTCTATGGCCCCGCTCTCTGCTTGCGTGCGCGACACGCGTTCCGGTGGGACAGAGTCCCCCAGCTGCAACATGCTTGTCCGGCGGTGTTTCCAACTACCCGAAGGTGACTCACCGTCAGGGTCCCGTAACAGACGTTTGCTTCCGGTTCCCGTCTTGACGCTTTTCGCTTTTTCGCACAAACCTGCGCACAAATACAGCTGAAGACGACGCCTGCCGCTGATCGCTTTGTCGACTTTGTTCACCACCGTTTAGGGCAAGCGAGCAACCTAACCAGCTTATGAGACGTCCCAGAGCAACTTTTCCGTTCAAACGCTTGTCACCTGAGCACTTCCCCGATGAACTATGGGCACACAGTCAATTTAGACGATCCTGAACACAACGTCAGTCCCGAACACACACTTGCGTTCGTTTGGCGCACGCAGGCAACGCCCCGACCCCTGTCGTCACGCTGGCAGCGCTGGCGCCGCCTTTCGGGCGCGCGCTGCGGCGATTGCGTGCGGCTGTCGATGATGCGTGACAGCGCATTCGTGGCGTGGCACGACGCGCGGGAACATTCGCACATTCACCACCACAAACGCACACACGCATATCCCGTATGCATGCCACATACATCTTGCTATTTTGGAAGACTGCAGAAGGCAGGCAGCGTGCCTCATATGCCGGCACGAAACCGGTGATCAGCAAAGAGACGTCAACGCTCCCGCAGACGTTTTTCTCGCATGAATACCAGTCCAGTGGCACTCTGGGGACAAAGTGCTTGAGCGATCAGATGGCGTCCCTGGTGCCGAGTCTCCGGCAGATGCCGCACCGAGCCAGGGCCGCGCTCCTCTGCCTGCGCAGGTGACGGATCGAGGCATGCCGGGCAAGTCCGCCGTCGACGCCGCAGGAACATGAACAGGCGATGCCGAGCGCGTCCATCAGATTTTTTGTGGTGGATGACTGAAGAACCTGATGAAAACTCCCCGGCTGCGCGTGCGCTACAAGCGATCAGGGCAGAGACCGCATCACCTCAAGGGATGCGATGAGGTGCTATGAGTCCCAGAATGGTGCGCTCCTCAGGCGTATCGGCTTGATGGGTCGTGTGTAATCTCCCGGATACCGAGGATGCCTCACAGGTATGCTGTGGCGCCCCAACTGTCGCCCTGCAGCGACAGATGGGCATTCCGATTCGTGTCCAGGCGTCGTTTCATGGGCAGGTGGCCAGGTGCGTATGCGGGAGTACGGCGACTGTTACGTGCAGCGGGCACCGAGGACCACTGGAATGATCGCGCTTGCTTGCGTGGCGCGTATCAGAGGACGGGCGCGAGTCTTCTGGTATAGACCTGATCCAGAGGTAACGATTATTCCACACGAATGAACCTGGACTAGATGCACTGCGTAACAACCGTCCGCTTACGGGCTCTGTGCACACTTTCGTCCATCGTTGCATACCGGAACAGCAGAACAGTAGTGTCCGAAATCATCCATGTTTCGAAGCCGCTGCACGCAGAACTGAATGACTCGAGACTGTGCCGCCGGAACGCCCCTTCAAGCGCAGCATTGCCATACGAGTGCACCGGTGTACGTCAAGCGCGCTGTGCCCCCGCGTCTCTCTCCATTCCATGAGGACAGAACGACAACATCCCGAAATCGTCCTTGCCCTAGTAGAGAGGCCGCGCGAAGAAGCGGATCATGCCGCTGCACCTGAGGCGCCGACACATGCAACCAGCAGCAGGGGCAGCAGTGTGGCGAAGGCAGTACGCGATCACCGGCATGGATCCTCCTCCAGACGCCGACGCCCAAAGCGCTGCCCTTAAATTGGGGCGGATCCGGCCTCTAAGGCCAATGTGGCTGCGAACGTTTACCGCAGCGCGTTTTCGCAACTCGAACGCACGAGCGACGGGCCCGCTTCACCACAGCCGGCTACGAGTCCGACATCGGCTGCATATGTCTGGGGCTGGCCAACCGATACCACTTGTGGCGGTGCTGGCGTTCGACCGCCCGGACGCTCGCGAGTTGCGTCGCGCGAACCGCACTGCACACTTGGAGTGGGCGACGCAGCAGCCGTGGATACGGCTCGGTGGCCCTTTGAGTGACACTAGCGCCACGGAACGCGAAAAAGAAAAAGTCATAGGCTCCTTCCTTGGTTTACAGACGGGATTTGTGGAACATCTCAAACAAGATCCATACACACAAGTTGGTCTCTTCGAACGAAGCGAGCGTTACGTGTGGCGCGTTTCCGTCGGCTCTCTTGCCAATTTCCCACCAGACGCTGTGGAGCTCTCGCCACGTCATCAGGACAGATTTTATCTTATCTGGGGTCTTGATAAGCCCGGTGCCCTCGAACGCCGGCTCGCTCAACGCGAAAAGCATCTAGCTTGGCTCCGAGCCAGCGAAACGCGCTGTGTGATTGCCGGTGCCGTTTTCGAGGAGGCACCTCCCAGTGGCGACGCGGCAAGTGCAAGTAAGCCACGAGGAACGATTTTAATTGTTCGGGGCTTTAACGATGTGCATGAGTTGCGTTCATGGCTCGCAGGGGATCCGTACCAAGAGAGCAACGTCTTCGAGCACATCCATATTTTCGGGTTCCAGCCGATTATTTGTCGCGTTGATTCAAATTCGCCGTGAATGGAAGCGGATGCCGAAGCACAGGATATACAAGCTGCATGCGTTCTTGCACCAGCACCGGCACCGTTCGAAGGCGGCAGGCGACGCCGAGGCACGCGCTTCCATGGCAGCTTCGAATGCGTGCCCGACACGCGACGCTCGTGCATGCACCTGTGGCGGGCATTCCACGGACCAGGCTCGCTGCGCTGCACAAGCAGACACCTGGGGGATAGACAGCTGTCGTGGGAACGTCGTATTGGCGCCTTGGTACGTCATGTCGCTTGGATGCACCAGAAAACGCCCACTCGTACGGTGCGTCACAGCCGAAAATTGCAGGACACGCACGGAGACTTGTTGCTGTTCCCGCTTTGATGAAGTAGCGGGAGGAAGCGCGCATTGCGTTGGATTTGAGCTCTGCGTAGGCGGTGCCAAATGGATCTACTGGTTCAGTGGTGACGCGCGCTGTAGTTACGTGCGAGGCGCTCGCATTAAGACTCTAGCGCAACATTCGCGGATAGTCGAAACGTATACAAGTCTCTAGGCGGTGTATATAAAGAAGAGCATTCCAGCCGTAAAACACGCGCTCAGATACAGTGCGCAACACGTCTACTCCAGCTAGTCGACTGCGTTTGCAACTCTCAATGGACGTTATCGCGTGTGCGCGCGTTCCCTAGGGCTGGACTCGAAGCGACGCTCTCTCGCTCTTGTTCGACGAGGAGAGGTATCGGTATTGATCAAGAAACACGTAAACATAGCGCCGCTCTGCAGTCTGCGGCGTTGTGGTACATCCAACGTTCGTGTGATTCGCACCCGGTTCTTCCAACGCAGACATAAATAACCCTCGATACCGCCGTCGTTCTGTACCAGCTTGCTCAAGCATCCATCTGTTGATCAAGGACACGCGTGAGGCATCGAGGTGATTCTGCAATCCACATACGCAGGTGCCTCGCTCGATAACATCCGGAGCATCGACGGACACTGTGCTATATTCCATGGAGAGCCACTGCTAGGCAGGACACCTGGAACGCCTCTCCCAGGATCCCAAGTCAGATGCAGCGTGAGCGCTCCACAATGCCCAAGCGCAGCTTCCAATGAAGCATCGGTGATCACGCGCTCTAGGCCATGAACTAGATATTAGCCAGCGCCTCGTCACTGGGAGTTGGTCGTTTGAGCATCGGCCTCGTGAGCACAACAGCAGCGCCGACCATAGCTCCAAGTGAATTCGCAAGCACATCCGCAAGCTCGAACCGGCGACGCACAAAGGGAATCAACGCTTGCAGTGTTTCAACTGCCAAACCTAGAAGAACTGAAACAGCAACACTACGCCAAAATAGTGTCCATAGCGAAAGCTTCGTTCGGGTGACGCTCGCGGAGACACGGTCAGCCGCTGCGGGCAACCGCTTCCAGTTGCCGCAAGTGCCGAACGTGCCCGCCTCAAGCTCCAGACCAGGCTCGATGTGAGCCGGCGCAAACCGCTCGCGGCCAACTTGGTAAGACTCACAAAGTTGTGTCGTCGTCAGCTCGGAACCTCGGGACTCAGAGGTGCTCGAAACGTCGTCCAGGAACACCGGTCGCTGCCAAGACAGCAAAGCTACGAGTGCGGCGACCACAGCGTATGCCAGAAAGTGGAGTTGGAGGTCCACACGCCACGGCCAGTGCTGCAACAGTCCCTGCGCTGTAAACGAAGTAGGGCACAACGAGCCACCAACCACTAAAAAAGTCCAACACGCGAGGCCAAAGCTCAGCCACCGGAGGCGCCGGGCGTCCATGGCTGCAGCGAGCACTGTGGCCCCGCCAGTTCTGGACGAGATGTTGGCTCTGCGCTTCGTCTACGAAGCACATGAGCCTGACGCTGTGTTGCGCATTCAGAGGGCCGGCTTGCGCGTCTTCAGAGTACTGCTTCCCGGACGCCGTTGCTCAGGAGCAGCTGGAACTTCTGCTGCGCTATCGGCGACCTTGTGATAGACGCAGCGTGCAGCCATTGCATCCCGGTTCGGTGTGCTGACGCTAGGCACTCGACACCCAGAGGATCGCACAAGCGAACCAGTGCTATGATCTCCAGAGGTAAGTTTGTGTGATGGTGAAAGTGATGGTGATGATGGTTTTGGTTGTTGCCCAAGGACCCTGGAGGTCTGTTGCTGAACGTTGGACGTTCTCTCGGATGCAGGTAACCCGCTTGCAATCGGGAATCCCCGATACCTGGTTAAACGATCCGACATCCGAAAAACCATCGTCCGCAGCGCTGCCCCTCTTAGACGGTCATTGATGGATCACGCAGATCTTCCAGTCAGAAGCGCAGCTTCTCGGTCGGTGCTGAGAGTGAGGCATCTATCGCGTATGTGTCTTCATGGAAAAAGCGACGCACTCGTGTCTCTTCGCACATGCTCACGGTCACGCGTTGCTGCGGAATATGCACCAGTTGACCGCACCGCCTGATCAGCGCCTGAGGCGAACATGAGAACGTGCTGCGCAGCGCATGTGCGGCCCCGAAACGATTCCTCTCTAGCGCTCGATCCTCTGATGGAATGAAGGTCGCGTCCGAGACTCCGCCACCGCGACGAAGCGATGCTACCAAGATGACGCATCTGATGATGCTGAGCGGTGAACGGGTTCTCGCCTGCGTCCATGCGTGCGTGCGTCCTCGTATAGCGCCCCAGTTTCCATACTGGACGGTAACGTGGCATTTACTGATCGCTTCGCACACAGGCAGTGTCAATGTGCACACGAACGCGTGTATGAGCATCGACTCTGGGGCGCGCTACTCTTCTGGCTCGCGACCACGTCCAGGCCGGTAACCGGGCACGCACACCGGTCTTCCATATAGCGCTTTTCCGAATTCCGTAAACACTTTTCCAGAAGGTTTCCCTTGCCGCTGTTTGTCCCAACGCATGGCTGAAGCTTTAAAGCGCCCGGAGCTCATCAGATGAGCGCAGGCGTGGAAGCGAGCGCGACTCGATCGCGATGCACGGCGTCTCCCTCGAGTCGGCGCCCTCTGTGTGGTATAGAAAAGCCGTTCTAGCTCTATGAACTATCTGCTCCAGCGGTTCAGGCGCAAAGGCGGAGACGGAACCGCAGGTTCTAGGCACACACGATAGGTCGTATGAACCGACCAGAATATCCTAGAAGAAGTATAGGTCATGTAACTTGGAGGTAGGGTGTTTCATGGATACTTCACCGTGCACTGAAAAAAAACACAAAAAGAAAGGAAAAAGCGCACAATCGGAGAACGCTGGCACAAGTAAACGTCTTGTCCATGAAAAAACAAGAAGAAAAAAATGCATGGTGTCTGCGCGAACAGCCGCTGCGGAGCAGCATACCCGCCACGTCAACCGATATTGAACGAGGTGTTGGAGTCTCGAATGCCTGGGAGCGTGCCCCTACTCAGGTGCTTATCTATTAAATAAACATCGCTGGAGCTATCGAATATTGGAGCGAGGTGCTCGCTATACTTGCTTGTGAATCGAACCGGCGAAGCGGGCGCTTTGCTCGGAGGTTCTCGCGAGGTCGGGTGGGCCGCTACCTCTGCCACAGGCATCGGCAGGTGCAGCGCACCGTGCACGTGGTGCCTCTTGGAGACGCGGCCCGCGTAGCGCTGGCCTTCTCGTCGCCGGTGTGTGTGTGTGTGTGTGTGTGTGAGAGGACTATGGGGCTTTTGCGAGACCTCTACGGGACGCCGTTTCCGCTCTACCTAGCCGCCTTCACTGCGGTATTTCTGGTTCAGCTCCGTGCAGCTCGTCTTGATTTGAATCTCGTGCGCCAACGGCTTCGACAAAGGTTTTCGGAAACCGCGCGAAATCTCGGCACGGCAACGACCGGAGCCTCCGTATCAACAACGGCTACTCCGACCGAGGCGGGCGCGTCGGTGAGAAACCCTCCACAAGCGTCGCCGGCGTCACAGTCGAAAAAAGTCTGGCTCACGTACAGCGGGACAGTTCGGACGAGTTGAATAGCCTCAGCGCCGAGAAACTCGGGCTATGCGAGATGGAACCATAGGCCGCATAACACGCCTCATCGCACATTCTCGTGAACAAGTCGGGTACAGCGCGGCTCATTTGACTGAAAGACGGATGCATTTACTCCGGTTACAGCCGGGTTGACGTACGCTCGGAACCAAGGCTCGCATTGGAGGTTGTTTTTTTCAACCTTGCGCCCTGGATGCATCACCGAACAGCTTCGAGAACCTTGCTGAAATAGAAGCGCGTCGCCGTGAATGCCGACGACTGCACCCGCCAACCGTTGCGTTCTAGGGTCTCGCGAATTTCCTTCTCTGAATGTAAGTAAGCTCGAGTCGCCTTACTGGGACCGGGGAAAAAGTCCCCAATGCGTTTCAGCAGCACGTAGTAAAGCGTTCGGGGTGCAAACGAAAGAATCAAGCGCTGCCGGGCGATTTTCGACAAGTGGTCGATCATGTCCGCAGCCTGCGCTGTAGGATAGTGGATCAGGACGTCTATGCAGCACACAGTATCGAAGCGCTCAGTTTCGGGGATGGACTCGAGGTCTGCGGTGCGAAACGCACAACGAGCAAACTGGTCAGCGGTGAGCAGCTGCTCTGCCCGCGTACGCGCCTCTGTAGTCATGGCAGTCGAGATGTCGCATGCCAGGAGATACCTGGGGTTGCGCTGCGCGATAGGAATGGCCAGGGAGCCGACCCCGCAACCAACGTCCAGAACAGTGTGTGTAGCCCAGTCCACGGAGGCTGCATCAAGCATACCCAGTACCTTGTGTACGGTTTCCGCGTGCCCTAACCGGATGTCACGCTGAACGCGGTTTACCTGTTCGGAATCGGAGTAAATTCGACGCCAGCGCTCGAATCCAGTGGTGTTAAAGTAGTCCGTAACAACTTGTTTGTCATCAAGCTTTCGACAAAGCAGCCTAGGACGCGGAGCGCTTCTTGCTACTCGTCGCCCGTGCACTGAAACTCTCCGAGCGCCAAACGGGGAGCAACCTAGCGGTGAGCAGCGCAGTGAGGGTTCGCGTTCACCCGAAGGATTCTGTTTCGCTAACGCGCTACGGACAGCAGACGCCTGAATGATGAACATGGAATCCCCAGGCGCTTCTACCGAAGATCGCTTACAACGATAGCACGAGACGTCTGCGTTGCCTATATCGTGGAAACCTCGTCCGTGGATACCCCTATGGGTAAGGGATTGGCGACGGTGCTGGGATTGTCTGTCGTACACCAGCGGCGGCATCGCCCGGCGAGTACCGCTATCGACGCGACGCTGGGATATGGCAAGAGCGCAGCAGATGCTTTCGCTCCTGCAGGGTGCCGCTTCTGGAATGCCGTAGATAGTCACTGGCAACGAGACCGGGTAGAGGTAGCGGTGGCGCAATTCCCAGCTGTATACGGGTTGCTTGGAAACTTCCGGGGGAGTCTGGAACGGTTCAGAGATCCTCAAGCCCGAAACCTATGGACGTGGTGCTCGGCGGCGATCGGTGTCTGCGCTGCTGCCTGACGCTGCAGAGACCGCAAGGGAGCTCGCGTATCCGGTCTTCTTCCGTTCTCCAGTGCGACCGGGTTTGAAAAGCGTGACACGTGAACTCTCGGGGTTACACTATTGCCCTCGAACGTAAAGTTTTCTCAGGAGAGTGGCCTCGGAACCCCATGAGGCTGGATTGTGGCATGATAATCTCGTCATTTATATCGAGTAATAGTACAGTATTCTCGTTCACCCTTTCCCCAGGAAAACCTTTCCAGTTGTATCTGAACCCCGCCCGAGTCTCGTTGCATGGCCCAGCCCATACCATTGCAGTATCGTGCTGCGGGACGTCATGCAACTCTGTGGCTCCAGGCCACTGATTTCTTCATCGCAAGCCTTTTGCGTTGCAGCACACTGCCCATACGGTGTACGGAACGATTCCCGGGGAAGTTCGCTCCACACAGCGCCGCTAGACGCTGCCCATGCACGAGGACTATATCGTTAGATCGATTCTCTTTGCTGTCGATGTCAGGCGCACACATACACACACCAGACCGACTTGCCCACAGCGCCGCACAGTGTCGCGTCCATAAGCGCGCCGCCGCTGCTACTCGAATACTGGACCAGCACCAGCAGCAAATCAAATGCCTTTACGTTGACTAGGTGAACACATAGGGTCGATCCATTTGCACACGCGCAATATCCTTTGCCAGAGATTCGTGCCTATGATACAGGAAGGTTGACGGCTTTGGCCCGAGGAGGTCGCCTGTGGAACATCGGCCTGGTTCCCGCTTTCTGCTTATCGACGACGTTAGCACGACCGCCTTGCAGGATGCTCTCGAATGCGGCACCGTCCCCGTAGATCCGCATGGTACGAGACGCACTCGGCGATATTGAAATGAGTCTGCATGGGGTTGCCCGCGCACACGCAGTGGCAGCACGTCTGATGCCGTGTAGCCAATTGCTGCCGCTGTAGACGAAGGCGCTGGAGCAGCGCCAAACAGACCCGCAACCCCTTGGCGGCCGAGAGCGGACGGCATGATCAGCTGTGTTGGGGTTGCTCGGCGCGGTTCGGCATCATCCCCCGAGGCAAGCCTCCGACGTGATTCCCTGTGCAGTGGCGGTCATTACATCATTCGACGCCGACGGGCGGGCGTATGGCAACTCGAAGCACAAGGCAACGAGGATCCCACCCGTGTCGCTGTGACGTTTGTTAAATGGTGTGCGCATAGGCATCTCTACGAAGGTGGTGCTGCCGCAGACTTGAGATTTGGATCCTTCTTGATAAGCTCTTCTGCCTCGCGTTGCTCCCGTGCCATCGCCTCGGTGAACTGCCGATCCAAGCTACGAGCCGCAGCCAGCCACATGATGATGATGGATGCGAGAAAGACCGCGAGGAATGGCGTGCTGGCGGCCAAGGATCCAGTAGCGAAAATAAGGGCTTGCTGGATGAATGAGCCACCCGACTTGCCCAGCGGGTTCCCGATCACATCGATGGCAGCTTTGCCCTTGCTCTTCGACTCTGCATCCAGTGGGATATACGCCATCTCCTTGCAAGGATCAAACAGGGAATACTTGCTGCCCTTTGAAGCGATGTTCTGCGCCGCACCGATGAGTACCGCCAGGAAGAGAGGCGTCGTGCCGAGCGCGGCAACGACTGGGCTCAGCTGCTTTGCGAATAGGGTTAGCGCAAAGAACATCATGCCCGTGATGCCTAGCGTAATCGGAGTGATCATTGCAGCCACGCCCCATCCGAAGCGGCGGAAGATGATACGGCTTGCCAACATCATGATAATGGTGAACGAGCCCGTGCAAGTCGAGAACCAGCCCATGAAGGTCGAATATGCGTTCGGGTCTGGATACTGCTCACGGAGCTTGCTCTTCCACGAGACCTCCACAATATTGATGGACATGCCGTACGCGATCACCAGAAGGGCCAAGTTGCGAATATACGGCGACGCGGCCAGAAACTTGGCTGACTCGACAAGACCCAGCTTGGTTTTCGTCTTGGCTTTCTTCTGACGCGCCGGATCGACCAATGTCGGATCCGTCATTACTTTGCGCTGCATGTAGTAGAAAACTCCCACGATGATTGATCCGCATACCGCCACTGCCCCCATTAAATAGCGCAAGCTCACGAGCCATCCGTCAACACCGGGCGGCAGATGTTGACGTATATCCGATACGAAACGAACGTACTGACCCGAAAAGATCAGCGCAACGTTAGCCATCAGACCAAACACAGGGTACCACTTCTTCGCCTCGTCTACGGTGGTCACCTCATTCGCAAATCCCCAGAACAAGAGCGAAACCACCACGGAACCCCAAAGCTCCGCGAGCGTATAGAACACTGCGGATGTCCAGTGCCCGATAATCGCCAGCGGAGGCGCGAATGTCGGTGGCAAATACTGCAGCGCCCAGCTCACAAACCCGCTAGGGTGCAAAAACGCCCTATTGGGATAAAGAAACCACGCATAGCTCAAGAAGAAAAGGAGGAAAGGCGCTATGCAGATGTAGAAAACAGTCTCCCGAGAGAACACATTCGTGAGCTTCGAGTACAAAATCGTAAACAGCACTGCACCGGGCAAGTTCGCATAGGTCTTCAAAAAGGGAATAATCTCTGCACCGGCCGCAGTTACAACCAGCACGTCCTTTGTATCACGCAGGATAGTGTAGTTGAAGAGAATGAGGAAGAACATAAGACCAAGGGGTATGATTTTGCGCAGCTCCCGGCTCGGCGGTGCAGGCGAGCTACTCCCGTTCGTACCGACCATGCCGTCACCGTTCGTGCCGTACGCACTCGAGCCTGCTGCGGAAGCATCGGCCTTCAGAACGAGGCCCTCTTTTGCCTGGTCCTCTGGCTTCTGCAACCCATCCTTCTTTTGGGAACCCTTCTGCCACGAAGCCAGCAGCGCCGCTACCCCACCAAGCGCCAAGCCTACCAGTGCGCCAAGCGGCGTACCCCAGAGACGTGATGCCGGCGCCGCCGCTGCCGCCGCTGTCGCAAGTTGCGGCTGCTGAATAGACTTTTCAACTTTGGCCTCGCGATTCTGGACGATGCCAGTGCGTGGCACCACAACAATCTGCGTCGATGTCGAGGCGGCGTTCTCTGCACCCGTGCCTGTACCTGCGCCAACACCCTCAGAGACTGCCACCAGTACGTGCCCAACGCGGGTTTTGGAACGGTTGCGGGTACAGCTTCCGCGCTGCACACCAAGAAACCCCCTGTTCCGATAAGTCCCTCGAGGAAGAGACTGAAACGCTCTGAATGTCGTTGTGAAACCAAGCATCATAGCGACCTCTATAACGATTGAACTTGTTCGACGTGCGTGTATGTCCTACAACAACCCGACACGCATTCGAATTCGCACACGCACGCATCCGGCGCACGCATGCACCGACGGTGATGAAACGCCATCGCGATGCGTGCGCAGCATGCGGCGGTGGTGGCGGTGGCGGTGGCGGTGGCGATGCCGGTGGCCAACTCCCGTACGTTGGGTCTGTAGGCGGCATCGCGATCGCCCTGCGATGCGGCTACGGCGGCGTCGGTACGCTTCCGCCGCGGCCCGATGCGCTACGAAATCCGTTGACAGCGCGGTGACGTCGCGCGCGTCGAGCCTCGGATGCGGCGTTCTATCGCGTGTAGCGATGCTGCTGATTTTTTTCATTGACAAAACGCTTAATTTGACCACGGGTCCTCGAATGAACGATGATCATTGACGACTAGGGTGATCGGCCATCGTAAAGCACCCTGCATCCGGGTTCCATCACCTGTTCTCTGATGTAATGATCGTTTTTACGTTCTATCGTGCGCCGAGTACCTGCTTTTGAGCGCCTGATAGAACGCCTGTAGCGTCACGCATGGAGTAGCGGGAGCACCGACGCGTCCTGCATGCTATCCTGCGGAATCCTGGTGATGCAGCTCTGAAAAGCGGTATCTATGACGGTCGCGCTGAAATATGTGCTTTCGACGGATTCGCTGCAACCGTTGAAGGTTCGGTTCCAGATGGTGTCGGTGTTCTGCGTGCTCGAGCGAGCAGGCTCTGGTGTATGATGCGGGCTGCCTGGTGCTTAGCGTCTGGATGCAACGGATGCGCTTTCGCAAACAGTTCGTTATGTGCCGTTTGCGTTCGAAACTTGTTACCTTTCAGGAGCGAATGAAGCTTTCCACAGTACCCGTTTGAAAGGGTCTTTTAGAATGTAAAATCGAGGAATCTGAACAGAATACACGGGATTTGCGGTTGCTGTGCGCAAGCGAGGAAGAGCGCTTGATCAGCGCTGCTTCGTGGCATGTCGGGCTGGTCAGCATCGATTGTGCTCGTCCCAGCGAATCCAACCGCGCTTCTACACAGGATCACGCCCGGACAGCGGCTCTGAATCGAACTTTTTCTGTCGACTGCTCCGAGTCGCATGTCGTTTTCTGTTTCGCACATGCACATCAACCATGGTTTTCAGTGGATTTTAGCATAAACCATTATCTGATCTGTAGCAGCGAAGTGCCCAGACTGCAGCCTCCAGGGACAAACCGAAGGCCACACCGACAGCCGCGCCTACCCAAGAGAGTGGCACTGCCCGCAAGCCAGTTGCACCGTCCACAACCTGTTCATGGATGAGATCCGTGAGCACGGCTCC
>Ga0080006_1121602_pt1 | contig 31324 bp, 24 predicted proteins | sample RS3BMetagenome_FD_69209 | JGI IMG/M metagenome (GOLD analysis project Ga0080006, IMG submission 69209) | Ferric oxide microbial mat and aquatic microbial communities from Rainbow Spring, Yellowstone National Park, USA - RS3B (SPADES... ...
CGCCCACGCCCAATTATGCCATCACCCAACAGCTTCCAACCCCCATCAGCGCGCAGCCACCATCAACCAGATCACCGAAAACAAGATCATCACAAGCCGGCTGAAAAATCAGGGTCTGAGCCGAACTGGGCGCCACACCGACTGCGGACTTGAGCGCGCCAACCACCCCCGGGCCGGCGCCCGCCGGGCACGTCGCCAGTAAACGGCAGTTCGCCTGAGCCGAACCGACCGAGAGGTCGACCATTCCCCAGCTGTTTCGGTCAGCCGTCGACAACCACGACTGCCAACCCGTGAGCACCTGCACCGCCGACGAGGGTGCGAAGTCGAGCCAGACGAGGTCGCTGTCCGCAGTCGGGAAGGTCGCGAAAGTCATCGAGGTGGTTACGCCGAAATTGCCCCCTCCGCCACCGCGAAGCGCCCAGAAGAGATCCGGGTTGTCGTGGACAGACGCGGTGACCACCTCACCGCCGGGCAACACCACCGTGGCGGACTGCAGCGCGTCGCACGTCAGGCCCGCATGGCGGGAATCCGCTCCGATGCCACCGCCAAGCGCCAAACCCGCGATACCGACCGTTGGACCCCTGCCGGTGGGCATCGCCCGCCCGGCCGCGCCCAACGCTTGTTGTACCGCCTGTACATCGGTTGCCGGGGTTACGGTGACGTTGCCGCTGTCGGCGTCGAAGTTAGCCCCGCCAGGGAGCCCGCGCAGATCGAGCACCATTGCGCCGCTGGCGTTGGACGCGCCGACGTAGGAATGCCCGCCGCCACGCGGAGCGATCTTGAGGTTGTTGGACGCCGCAAAGGCGACAGCCTTCTGCACATCCGACTGCGACAAGACGGTAACGATCGCGGCGGGATTGGAGTTGTCGTAGAACGAATTGAAAACCTTTTTGCTCGTGTTGAATTGGGCGCCGTCGCTGGGCAGCAGCACGCGACCCCCGATAGAGGAGGCCAACCCGCCCCAGCCGGTCCCCTGGTCCGCGGCGGCGCGGGTCGTACCGAGTACGGCGCCGGTCGCCAACACGGACATGGCGCCGCGCAGCAAAGTCTGACGCGAGATGCCCTTCCGCGGGCAAGGGTCCAGCGGACGGCTCTCATTCGTCGTCATGGGCCGGATTCTCACCCATTTCGCAACCGGATATCTTGAGCCGCCGCCCGTGTCGGGTAACAGTGTGGCGTCGATCCCGGTGGCCGTTGCCAACACCCGTCTTGCCTTGAGCCGCCAGATAATCGATGTCGTGCCCACACTGCCCTCACAAAACGCTTGTTGGGCAAACCTTTATCTCATCGTGTTGCAAAAGTGACACTAGTAGACCAGAGTTCCCTAAGTGATTCTGAGTGCGCTCGGTGCACTCCACGGCAGATGGAGAGCTGGCATGAAGGCACTGGGACGCACTCAACGGTCGATTCGGCTCATTCGCTACCAGCCCCTGACGATTCGGCTGCTGGCCGCGGCCGCAGGCCTGCTCACCGCCGCCGCCGCGTTTGCGGCCCCGGCCGAGGCTGATCCGGTCGATGACAGCTTCATCGACGCGCTGAACAGCGCCGGCATCGACTTCGGCGAACCGGGCAACGCGATGTCGGTCGGCCAGTCCATCTGCCCGATGCTGGCCCAGCCGGGCGGCAACTTCGCCTCGGCCGCGGCCAGCGTCACCCAGATGGGCATGTCATCGCAGATGGCCCAGATGTTCACCACCATCGCCATTCAGACGTACTGCCCCGAAGCGATCTCGAGCATAGCCAGCGGCAACGTACCCGGCGGCCTGCCGCAAATCCCGGGCCTACCGGCGATTCCAGGGCTCTAGCGCGTGCCGAGCGGGTCGATGGTCGACGCTATGTAGACCATCGCCGCGCCGACCGTCGCCGTGGTGACGAAATCGGTGCCCCTGCTGCGCACCACCAACAGCCCTGCCCGCTCGTCGGACAACACCAATCGAAGCACCGCCGCGACGCCGACACCGATACCGATCAGCAGGGATCCCCGCCGCCAGAAATTGGCCGCGGCCAACAGGAAGGCCGCGACGAAGATCAGCCCGACCAGCAGAATCGGCCACTGGGCCTGCAAGACCGATCTCGCGCTCATTTGCGCTCGGCCAGTTCGACGACGTTGGTCAGCAGGAAAGCACGGGTCAGCGGGCCGACACCACCGGGATTCGGGGACACGTGACCGGCCACGTCCCAGACTTCCGGATGCACGTCGCCGACGAGCCCGTTCTCCGTGCGGCTGACACCCACGTCGACGACGGCGGCGCCGGGCCGCACCATGTCGGCGGTGAGCATGTGCGGCACCCCGGCGGCCGCCACAACGATATCCGCCTGCCTGGTCATCGCGGCCAGATCGCAGGTCCCGGTGTGGCACAGCGTCACCGTGGCATTTTCCGAGCGCCGGGTCAGCAGCAGCCCCAACGGACGACCGACCGTCACTCCGCGGCCGATCACTACCACGTGCGATCCGGCGATCGGGATGTCGTAGCGCCGCAGCAGGTGCACGATGCCGCGCGCGGTACACGGCAGCGGCGCCGGAATGCTGAGCACCAGCCGACCCAAGTTGGTCGGGTGCAGTCCGTCGGCGTCCTTGTCGGGGTGCACGCGCTCCAGCGCCGCGTTCTCGTCCAGATGTCCGGGCAGCGGCAATTGCACGATGTAACCGGTGCACTCGGGATTGGCGTTGAGCTCGTCGATGGTCTCCTCGAGGCGGGCAGCGCTGGTGTCGGCGGGCAAGTCGCGGCGGATGGACGTGATGCCGACCTTGGCACAGTCCGCATGCTTGCCCCGGACGTATGTCTGTGACCCGGGGTCGTGGCCCACCAGAATGGTGCCGAGGCCGGGTGTGCGACCGGCTGCGGTCAGCGCGGCCACCCGTTCCTTGAGGTCGACAAAGATCTCGTCGCGGGCGGCCTTGCCGTCCAGTGTGATTGCGCCCACGCCTGACAGTCTGGCATGACCACCGCGTACGCCACCGACGGCGACCCGTCCCCGCAAGTGGGAGGTACCCCCAACGCCCGGCAGGGACACCAGGCAGCCGCGCTTGCGATCGCCGTTAAGCTCCAGGCATGCCTGCCCCTCCGGACGTGTTATCGCCGGCCAAGCTCGGCCCGGTTACGCTTCGTAACCGCATCATCAAGTCGGCGACCTTCGAAGCGCGCACCCCCAACGCGCTGGTGACCGACGACCTCATTGAGTACCACCGGCTGCCCGCCGCGGGCGGGGTCGGCATGACGACCGTCGCCTATTGCGCGGTGTCTCGCGGTGGCCGCACCGAGGGCAACGGACTCTGGATGCGCCCAGAGGTGGTGCCGGGGCTGCGCCGGCTCACCGACGCGGTCCACGCCGAGGGTGCGGCGGTGAGCGCACAGATCGGCCACGCCGGGCCGGTCGCCAATGCCAAGTCCAACAAGGCCACCGCGCTGGCACCGGTGCGGTTCTTCAATCCGATCGGGATGCGGTTCGCCAAGAAGGCGACCCGCAGCGACATCGACGACGTGATCGCCGCGCACGCCAACGCCGCCCTGCTCGCCATCGACGCCGGCTTCGATGCGGTCGAAATTCACCTGGGCCACAACTATTTGGCCAGCTCCTTTCTGTCCCCGCTGATCAACCGTCGCGACGACGAGTTCGGCGGGTCGCTGGAGAACCGCGCCAAGGTGGCCCGCGGCATCGTGATGGCCGTCCGCCGCGCCGTCGATATGCAGGGCGCGGGACGCGTTGCAGTGACCGCCAAGCTCAACATGACCGACGGCGTCCGCGGCGGCATCAGCATCGAGGAAGCCCTGACCACCGCCAAGTGGCTGCAGGACGACGGCGGGCTGGACGCGATCGAGCTCACCGCGGGCAGCTCGCTGGTCAACCCGATGTATCTGTTCCACGGCGACGCACCGCTCAAGGAGTTCGCCGGCGCTTTCAAGCCGCCGCTGAGCTGGGGCATGCGCCTGACCGGCAAGAAATTCCTGCGCGACTATCCATATCGCGCGGCCTATCTGTTGCGTCACGCCAAGCTGTTCCGGGCTGAGCTGGAGATGCCGCTCATCCTGCTCGGCGGCATCACCGACCGGGAGACCATGGACCTGGCGATGGCCGAGGGGTTCCAGTTCGTCGCGATGGGCCGGGCCCTGCTGGCCGAGCCCGACCTGATCAATCGGATCGCCGCCGACGGCGCCGCGCACAGTGTGCATTCGGCGTGTACGCACTGCAACAAGTGCATGGCCACGATCTACAGCCGCACGCGGTGCGTGGTCACCGGCGCCCCCGACGTTCCAGCCCGCTGACGATGCACGCCGACACGGCGTGCGGAGGAAGAAGCGGCAGTTGGTCCCGGGGAACCAGTAGTCCTGCAAGCTACAGTTGTGACAATGACAGAACCAGCCCCGCCGGTGTTGACCGTCCGCTATGACGGATCGGAGCGAACGTTTGCAGCGGGCCACGACGTCGTCGTCGGGCGCGACCTGCGGGCCGACATGCGCATCACTCACCCGCTGATCTCGCGCGCGCACCTGCTGCTGCGCTTCGACCACGGCCGATGGCTGGCGATCGACAATGGTTCGCTCAACGGGACTTTCGTCAACGGCCGCCGAGTCCCGGTGGTCGACATCCGTGACGGTCAGGCCATCAACATCGGTAATCCCGACGGTCCCATGCTCAAGTTCGAGGTCGGGCGGCACCAGGGCATGGCCGGGCGCCCGCCCGAAACCGAGTCGATGCACCTCCCGGCCGGTGCAACCCATTTCGCCGGTGCGGCATGGTCGGCCGCACCCGCCGGTCCTCCCTTCCCAGGTCCCGGACGGCCACCGGGGCGGATCGCGCCGCCGCCGCCGCGCCCCCATCCGGGACCGCCGCCCGGGCAGCCGATGTATCCGCCCGCAGCGGGTGGGCGCCCACCCGCGTATCCGGCCAGCGCGCCGCCGGCGGCCAATTTCCGGCCGCACCACCAGGAGTCGGTCGTGGGGCAGTCGCTGGGTTCTCCGCACACCCGGATGGCAACCGCCACAGCCAAGCCGCCCGATGTGGCGAACTTGGCGACGAAGATGTTCAACGCGCTGGTGCCGTCCCGGTCCGGAGCAATTCATAAGCCGGCGGGGGCGCAGACCATCGGCCGGGCCACCGACAACGACATCGTCATCCATGACGTTCTGGTGTCACGCCATCACGCGTTTTTGATCCAGACACCGCTGGGCACCGAGATCCGTGACGCGCACAGCATCAACGGGACATTCGTCAACGGCGTGCGGGTCGGGTCCGCGGTGCTGACCGAAGGCGACGTGGTCACCATCGGCAACGTCGACCTCGTGTTCACCGGCGACACCCTGGTCCGTCGGACCGAGGCCGCCACGCGCACCGGCGGCCTCGAGGTCAATTCCGTCTGCTACACCGTCGACCATGGAAAGCAACTCCTCGACCGCATCTCGCTCACCGCCCGGCCCGGGACGCTGACGGCCATCATCGGCGGTTCCGGTGCCGGCAAAACCACCCTCGCGCGGCTGATCGTCGGCTACACCAATCCCTCTTCCGGCTCGGTGACGTTCGAGGGACACAACATCCACACCGAGTACGCGTCGATGCGCAGCCGAATCGGCATGGTCCCCCAAGACGACGTGGTGCACCGCCAGCTGACCGTCAACCAGGCGCTGAACTACGCTGCCGAGTTGCGCCTGCCACCTGACACCAGCAAGAGTGAACGGGCTCAAATCGTCGGTCAGGTACTCGAAGAACTCGACATGACCAGGCACGCCGACACCCGCGTCGACAACCTTTCGGGCGGTCAGCGCAAACGCGCCTCGGTGGCACTGGAGCTGCTCACCCAGCCCTCGCTGCTGCTTCTTGACGAGCCGACCTCAGGTTTGGACCCGGCGCTGGATCGTCAGGTCATGCTGATGTTGCGCCAGCTCGCCGACGCCGGCCGCGTGGTGCTGGTAGTCACCCACTCGGTGTCCTATCTGGACATCTGCGACGAAATCCTGCTGATCGCGCCCGGTGGCAAGACCGCGTTCTGCGGTCCACCCGACCAGGTCGAGGCCGCGATGGGCACCCGTAACTGGGCTGACATTTTCGCCAATGTGGGCGCCGACCCGGACGCGGCCAACCGCCGCTTCAGGGAGCGCAATCAGCAGGCGCAGCAGTCGCCATCCTCGCAGAGCCCGGCCGATTTGGGCGAGCCACCCAAGACGGATCTGTGGCGCCAGTTGTCTACGGTTGCCCGCCGCCAGGTTCGGCTCGTCGTGTCGGACCGCGGCTACACCATCTTCCTGGCAGTCTTACCGTTCCTCATCGGCGCACTATCGCTGACCGTGAAGGGTCCCAAGCCCGGCCTCGGGCCCGCCGACCCGTTCGGCCTGGCCCCCACCCAACCGCAGTACATCATGGTTCTGTTGAACATCGGCGCCGTTTTCATGGGCACCGCGCTGACCATCCGCGACCTCATCGGGGAGCGCCCCATCTTCCGCAGGGAACAGGCCGTCGGCCTGTCGACCAGCGCCTATCTGCTGGCCAAGATCGCGGTGTTCTGCGTCTTCGCGACCGCCCAGGCGCTGGTGGCAACGGTCATCGTGCGGCTCGGCAAGGGGGCGCCGACGGAACACCCCCCGTTGTTCGGCAACGCCACCTTCGCGCTGTTCGTCACCGTCGCGGGCACCTGTGTGGCCTCGGCGATGCTCGGACTGCTGCTGTCGGCCGTAGCACAGTCGAACGAACAGATCATGCCGCTGCTGGTGGTGTCGATCATGTCGCAGCTGGTGCTGTCCGGCGGGATGATCCAGGTCTACCAACGCTTCGGTCTCGAACAACTCGCGTGGCTGACGCCCGCACGGTGGGGCTACGCCGCGGGCGCCTCGTCGATCGACTTTCCGGCCCTGGTGAAGGTCAAACAGATCCCGACCAACGATCCGCTGTGGCAGCACTCCGTTCATATTCTGCTGTTCGACCTGGCCATGCTCGCGCTGTTGTCGATCGGCTACGCGGGCTTCGTCCGATGGCACATCCGGCTCAAGCGGCACTGAGGTGGCACTGAGGTGGCACTGAGGTGGCACGGCCATCTGCGCATCTGCCCTGAGGGACTTCTGAGGCACTGGTGAGTCGACCTGCGCAGCCGATACTGACGGTTCGATCCGGCCGGTTGCACGGGAGTTTCGCACCGGGGCGCGACGTCGTCGTCGGCAGTGACGTGCGCGCCGACCTGCGCGTGGCGCATCCGCTGGTCGCCCGGGCGCATCTGCTGTTGCGCTTCGAGCAGGGCAGGTGGATCGCGGTCGACAACAACTCGCTCAACGGGGTGTTCGTCGACGGCCGTCGAGTCGCGATGGTCGACATCTCCGACGGCCGGTCCGTCAACATCGGCAAGTCCGACGGACCGCTGATCACCTTCGAGGTCGGCCACCACACCGGGACGGTCGGTCTGCTGCCGCTGACGACGGAATCGATTCCGGTCGCCGTGCCGCCGGGCACGTCGCCGCCGTCCCGTCCCACGTCCCCGCCGGGGGGCACGCCCGGTTCGTCGGGCCCCGTGTCACGGCCGCGGCCCGCGCCGCCCCGCCCGCGACCAGGCAAGGCCCCACCGCGGCTGTATCGGCCCCGGGACCCGCAGCGCACCACCGCCAACCCGATCGTCCCGCCGCCGGCGGCGACGCGGGCCGCGCCACGGGTCGGGGTCCCGTCTCAATCTCCGTTCGACGCGAATCCACCCACTCAGATCGGGGTGACCGGCGAGGTCGCGGAGTTTCCGACCACGAGGATCACAGCCGTCGGGGAATCGGATCTGCACGAACCCGTGACGGGCACGGCGTGGGTCGGGCGCGCGCTGGACAACGACATCGTGATCCACGACGTGCTGGCGTCACGCCACCACGCGTTCTTGACCTCGACGGCCATCGGCACCGAGATCCGCGACGCCCAGAGCATCAACGGGACATTCGTCAACGGAATCAGGGTCGGGTCCGCGGTGCTCGCCGAAGGCGACGTGGTGACAATCGGCAACGTCGACCTGGTGTTCACCGGGGGCGCGCTGGTCCGCCGCGGGGAAGCGGCGACGCGGACCGGCGGTCTCGAGGTGCACGAGGTCGACTTCGGCGTCAGCGGCAAGATGCTGCTGGAAAGGATCTCGCTGACGGCGCGTCCCGGGACGTTGACGGCCATCATCGGTGGGTCCGGCGCGGGCAAGACGACCCTGTCGCGGCTGATCGCCGGGTATGCGACCCCAACCTCCGGCTCGGTGACGTTCGAGGGCCACGACATCCACACCGAGTACGCGTCGCTGCGCACGAGGATCGGGCTGGTGCCCCAGGACGACGTGGTGCACCGCCAGCTCACGGTCAACCAGGCGCTCGGTTATGCCGCCGAGTTGCGGCTGCCGCCGGACACCAGCAAAGCCGACCGGGAACAGGCCGTCGCGCAGGTGCTCGACGAGCTCGGGCTCACCCAGCACGCCGACACCCGCGTCGACAAGTTGTCCGGCGGCCAGCGCAAGCGCGCGTCGGTGGCACTCGAGCTGCTGACGGGTCCGTCGCTGCTGATCCTGGACGAGCCGACCTCGGGCCTGGACCCGGCGCTGGACCTGCAGGTCATGACGATGCTGCGGCAAATCGCCGACGCCGGGCGCGTGGTGCTGGTGGTCACGCACTCGCTGACCTACCTCGACGTCTGCGACCAGGTGCTGCTGATGGCGCCCGGCGGTAAGACGGCCTACCTGGGTCCGCCCGGGCAGATCGGCGACGCCATGGGCACCACCAACTGGGCCCAGATCTTCGCCAAGGTGGGCGCCGACCCCGAGGAGGCCAATCGCCGCTTCCTGGCTCAGAACAAGCCCGCGCCGCCCCCGCCGAAGGACGCCTCCTCCCCTGTGGCCGATTTGGGCGCCCCGGCACACACGAGCGTGCGCCGCCAGTTCTCCACGATCACCCGCCGCCAGGTCCGGCTGGTTGTCTCCGATCGCGCCTACTTCGCGTTCCTGGCGGTGTTGCCTTTCATCCTCGGTGCGCTGTCGCTGACGGTCCCGGGCAACACCGGCTTCGGCGTCGCGGCGCCGACCAGCCCGACACCCGATGAGTCCGCGCAGATCCTGACCCTGCTGTCCATCGCCGCCGTCTTCATGGGCACCGCGCTGACGATCCGCGACCTCATCGGCGAGCGCGCCATCTTCCGCGGCGAGCAGGCCGTGGGCTTGTCGACGGGGGCGTATCTGAGCGCCAAGATCACGGTGTTCTGTGTGTTCGCGGTCGTGCAGGCGGCGATCGCGACGGCAATGGTGCTGGCGGGCAAGGGCGCGCCCAGCCAGCCGGCGGTGCTGCTCGGTAATGCCAGCCTGGAGCTGTTCGTCACTGTCGCCGCGACCTGCGTGGCCTCGGCGATCCTCGGCCTGGTGCTGTCGTCGATCGCCCGCTCCAACGAGCAGATCATGCCGCTGCTCGTGGTGTCGCTCATGTTGCAGCTGGTGCTGGGCGGCGGGCTGGTGCCCGTCACCGGCCGTGTCTTCCTCGACCAGCTGTCCTGGGCGGTGCCGTCACGCTGGGGTTATGCGGCGTCGGCGTCCACGGTGGACCTGTGGAGGCTGGTGCCCGGCACGCTGAGTCCCAAGGACGGCCACTGGAAGCACACCCCGGGCGCGTGGCTGCTCGACATGGGGATGCTCGCTGCGCTGTCGGTGATCTATTCCGTCGTCGTGCGGTGGCGCCTGCGGCTACGGCGTTGACCCGGGCAACTCGCGGTCGACCCACTGTGACGAAGCGGTCAGCTCGCCGCCAGGTTCTCCAGTGCGTACTCGCTGACCGCGATCAGCGCGTTCGTCGCCGACCGGCGATCGCGGGCGTCGACCGAGATCACCGGAATGTGCGCCGGCAGCGCCAGCGCCTGGCGCACCTCGGCGACCGGGTAGCGCGGTGCGCCCTCGAACTCATTGACCGCAACCAGGAACGGAAGGTTGCGGTGCTCGAAGAAGTCCACCGCGGCGAAGCTGTCCTGCAGGCGCCGGCAGTCGACCAGGACGATCGCGCCGATCGCGCCGCGGACCAGGTCGTCCCACATGAACCAGAACCGGCGCTGACCCGGGGTGCCGAACAGGTACAGCACCAGCTCCTCGTCCAGCGTGATCCGGCCGAAGTCCATCGCGACGGTGGTGGTCCGTTTGTCCGGGGTGGCCTCGAGCGCGTCGACGCCCGCCGAGGCGTCGGTGAGCATCGCCTCGGTGCGCAGCGGCATGATCTCCGAAACCGCACCGACGAACGTGGTCTTGCCGGCACCGAAGCCGCCCGCGATGACGATCTTCGTCGATGCGTGGACTCCCTCCTCAGCGTGCTTTAAGGCCACGCAGGGTCCTTCCTATGAGTTCGTAGCGCTCGTCGCGGGTCGACCGTTCGGTCAGCGTTCTATGCACCCGAAGGTAGCCGGACAGCACCAGATCGCCGACCAGGACGCGCGCGACACCGACGGGCAGATCCAGCCTGGCCGAGATTTCGGCGACCGACGGGCTGCGCGCGCACAGTTGGATGATCTTGCCTCTGGCATCGTCGGGGGGCCACCGATGGGTCAGGCCGGCCTGCAGGGTCTGAACCGGCGCTTCCAGGGGCAGGTCGATAACGGTGTTGGTCCGGCCCGCTGTCAGCGTGTACGGGCGGACCAGGCTCGCCTCACGTCCGGGGGACCACGGCTCGCGTTCGTCCATTGCGGAGGCTCACGGGCGCGCGGTGGACCGGCGCGCGGACTGCACGACGCCGCCCACCCGCTCGACGAGGAGGGCCATCTCGTACCCGATCTGGCCGATGTCGCACGACGTGGCGGCCAGCGCAGCCAGGTTCGAACCGTCGCCGACCCGCATCAGCAGCAGATAGCCGTGCTGCATCTCGACCACCGACTGCAGCACCTGGCCGCCGTCGAACAGATGCGCCGCGCCGGTCGCCAGGCTGGCCAGCCCGGAGGTCACCGCGGCCAGCTGGTCGGCTCGTTCCCGTGGGAGATGCTCACTGGCGGCGATGGGCAGTCCGTCGACGGACACCAGAAGGGCATGCGCCACGCCGGGAACCTCGCGGGCGAATCGCGTCACCAACCAGTCCAGCGAGGCACCGGGCGACGTCCCGGAAGCAGTCATTGTTGCTCAGCCCCTTCGACCGTGTCGCGGGCGCGCGAACGGCCCGTGCGCACGCCGTCGAAATGACTGCTGAAGGAGGCGCGCACCGCCTCGGGGTCGCGCGCCAAGGGTCCAGCGGCCGCCGGCTGCGCCTGCCGTCCGTTGGATTCCCGGCTTTGCGGGTCGCAATCACCCCGCTCGGTGAAACCCGTTGCGCTGGCGCCGCCGGGCACCAGCCGCTCGCCGGGTTTGCGGACCGGCAGACCGTGCCCGGCGGTGCGCGACTCGACGGGCTTCTCCTCGGCTTCGGCGGCCAGCGACCAGCCGTGGTCCCAGACCGACTGCCAGTCGAGGTCGGGGGTGTTGACGAGGTCGTGCGGGTCGACGAGCATCTCGGAGAGCATGGACCGGTAGATCACGTCGTCATCGGCCGAGTCGCCCGGGGGGGTCGAGCCCTTCGGGACGGTCGGTGTCGCGGGATCGGACGCGCCAGCGGGCTTGGGCGCCGGGGTTTGCGGCCGATCGTCGGCGCCCTGAACGGCGTTCAGGGCCCGGTCGTCGGCGCTCGGAGAGGCGCTCCGCGCCCGTGCGGCAAAGAACGCGGAGGTGTCCGATGCCGCCGGGGCCGGTGCCGGCTTCGGTTCCGGCGCCCCGGTGCTCTGCGGGGTTTGCTGGCCGGTTTCCCACCAGGGAGTGGGCAGCTCAAGCCGCGGACGGCGGGGCTGCTGCTCGGCGGGCGGGGCGGGGACTTCGGTGATGCCGCTGGAACCCGGTTTGCGCCGCGGCAGCAGCGTGACCGACGGCGCCGAGCCCGCCGGACCGTTCTGGTTCACCGGCTCGGGCTCGTGCCGTCCGGCGGGCGCAGGCGCGGTGAGCGCACCGGCGAGTTGGGCGAGTTGGGCGCTCGTGGACGTGACCGCGCGCACCCGGTCGGCCCGTGGCTCTGCCGACGGTTCGAGGCCCTCGATCACCGTGGGCGGCAGGTAGATCTCGGCGCTCGTGCCGGAGCCGGCTTCGCCGGCCGCCGGGCCGCGCAGCCCCACCCGGATGCCGTGACGGGCCGCGATCCGGCCGACCACAAACAATCCCATGTGGCGCGCACTGTCAGGAGTGACCTCGCCGCCGGACTGCAGCCGCATGTTGGCGATACGCCGATCGGCATCGCTCATGCCTAACCCGGAGTCGGAGATCCGCAGCAGGATCCCCCCACTATCGCCAGGGCCGCCACGCGTCGCAAAAATCCGGACTGGCGTCTCCGGCGGCGAGTACCGCAGGGCATTGTCGATCAACTCGGCGAACAGATGGATGACGCCGCCGGCCACCGCACCCACCAACGCGCAATCGGGCAGCTCGACGATGTCCACGCGACGGTAGTCCTCGACCTCCGACACGGCGGCGTTGACCACCGTCGACAGCGGTACCGGGTCACGCTGGTCGCGCGCCAGCTGCGCACCGGCGAGCACCAGCAGGTTGGCGCTGTTGCGGCGCAGCCGGGCCGCGAGGTGGTCCAGCCGGAACAGGCTGTCGAGGCGTTCGGGATCCTCTTCGTTGCGCTCCAGCCGGTCGATGAGCGACAGCTGCTGGTCGACCAGCGAACGGCTGCGCCGCGACATGGTCTCGAACATGTCGTTGACCAGCAGGCGCAACCGTGCCTCGTCGCCGGCCAGCAGCAGGGCCCGATTGTGCAGTTCGTCGACCGCGTGCGCGACCTGGCCGATCTCCTCGGTGGTGTACACCGGCACCGGCTCGGGCGTCGGTGCGGCCTCTCCGGCCCTGACCCGGGCGACCTCGTCCTCGAGGTCGGTGTGGGCGACCTTGAGCGCGCCGTCGCGCAGCACGCGCAGCGGCCGGACGAGGGCCCGCGCCACGACCAGCACGACGACCAGGGCCACGACGATGGCGGTCAGCACCAGGACGGTGACGAGGATGGCGGCGTTGCGCCGGTCGTCGGCCCGGGCCTGCACCGACTTGGTCACCGATGCCGTGGATTCCTGAACGACCTTTTCGGCGATGTCGTCGGTGGTCTGGATCGAGCGCAGCAGGTCGGGGTTGTCGACGAGCAGGACGGCCGGATCGGACAGGATCGCCATCCTGGTCATCATCTGCTGCTGCAGTGTCTTGGATTCGGGGGAGCTTGCACCCAGGACTTGACTCATCCCGAACAGGGTCGATGGTTCGGTGCCGGCCAGGGTGATCATCGACGTCCGCAATTGCGGCTCGGGGAGGGCGGCGCCGCGGGGCACGAAGATCTTCTGCATCGTCATCTGCCCGCGAGCCCCGACCGCGCGGCTCAGGCCCTCGGCCTGGGCGCGGATTCTCCCGTCGTCGACCTGCACGGACGCATTGATGACGTCCTCGGCGGTCAGCAAGATCGGCGCGTAGGTGGTGACCCGGTCGCGCAAGCCGATGCTGTTGTCGGCAACCTTGTCCAGCAACGACTGCCCTCCGCTGAGCAGGTTGTTGACTCCGGTTCGGACCTCGGAGGCCACGTCGGTATCCGCCAACCGCTGTTGCAGCTCGTGCCTGCGGGCCGCATAGTTCTTCTTCGCCCCCTCGACGTCGCGGTCGGTCGAGCTCGCCAGCAACGCGACGTCCAGGGCCGCCATGTATTTCGTGATCGCCGGTAACACGTCGGCGCGGGCGGCCGCCACCCGCAGGCCGCCGGCGTCGGCCATCGCGCCCTGGATTCGCAGTATCCCCAATACCGTCGCCAAGACCAGCGGTACCAGCACGATCGCGAAGACTTTCCAGCGGACGGGCCAGTTGCCCGGCGACCGGGCCGACGAGCGTTTGACAGGTGCTTCCGGGGCAAGCGCGAGTCCGGTGGAGACCGCCTCGGCCGGGTAGGCCGGGCGCGCGAACATGGTCACGTCGTCACGACCGGGCAACCGGCCGCTGCGCTGATAGTCAGCGCCGAAAAATACGAGAGCCTCATGAAACTTCCTGCTTTATTTCCACCCGCCGCGCGCAGACAGACGCGAGCGGTGAACGTGGCAATCCGACGAGTATGACAGCCCGAGCCGCAGCTCACCAGAATCGTTACCGAGCAGAGACGCCCTGGCAAACAGGTACGCGCGGTTTCGTCATGATCGGTCATGATCGGCAGGTGTTCCGGCTGATGTTCTACTCCCCGCGCATCCCGCCCAATACGGGCAACGCCATCCGGACGGCAGCGGCCACCGGCTGTGAACTGCATCTGGTCGAGCCGCTGGGGTTCGACCTGTCCGAGCCCCAACTCCGGCGTGCCGGACTGGACTACCACGACCTGGCGTCGGTCACCGTTCATCCGTCATTGCCGGCGGCGTGGGGCGCGCTCACACCGGCGCGGGTTTTCGCCTTCACCGCTCAAGCGACCACCCCGTTCGCCGACATCGACTATCGGCCCGGCGACGTGTTGATGTTCGGGCCGGAGCCCGACGGGCTGGACACCGCGACGCTGGCCGATCCGCACATCACCGAGCAGGTGCGCATTCCCATGCTCGCGGGCCGGCGCTCGCTGAACCTGTCCAATGCCGCCGCGATCGCCGTCTACGAGGCGTGGCGCCAGCACGGCTACCCCGGTGCGGTGTGAGTGGCTACCAGGTGTTCCAGTGCGTCACCTGCTCGGCGGGCAGGCGCTTGGCGGGCCGGAAGTCGGTGCCCTTGGTGTAAGCGAGCGGGAACAACCCGCCCTGGCTGTACTTGTCGAACGGAATGCCCAGCACCTCGGCCGCCTCCCGCTCCCCGTCCCCGAGCAGGTGCAGCGTCGTCCAGCAGGTGCCCAGACCGCGGGAGCGCAGGGCCAGGCAGAAGCTCCAGACCGCCAGGAACAGCGAAGCCCAGAACGACACGCCGCCCAGCGGAGTCTTGTCTTCGCGGCCTTCAAGGCAGGGGATCAACAGCACCGGCGCCTCGTGCATGTGCTCGGCGAGATACGTGGCGGAATCTCGCACCTTGCCCATCCGCTCCCCGCGGGTGTCGCCCTCGGCGTAGCGGGGTGCGGGCAAGCTGAGGTAAGCGCGGGCGTTGGACCGGTAGATCTCGCCGATCGCCTTGCGCTTGTCGGCGTCCTCGACGAACACCCATTGCCACCCCTGTGAGTTCGAACCGGTGGGCGCCTGCAGCGCCAGTTCGAGGCATTCCATCAAGACCGCACGGCCCACCGGCTTGTCGAAGTCGAGGCGTTTGCGGACCGAGCGGGTGGTGGTCAGGACTTCGTCGACGGACAGGTTGAGGGTCATGTGGCGAGACTACCGAGGCCGCCCGACCCTCGCCGCGGTCAACGAACGTGTATCCATTGCGAAAAACTGGCAGAAATTTCGCGTTGCGTGCACGTTCGGCGAGGGCTTCAGCGGAAATCGCGGGATTTCGATCCGACGGCGAGGGTGATGCGGCCCAGCCGCTCGGCGACGACGGTGATCGCGCCGCTGGCGTTTCGCAGCTGCCCGCGAACCAACAATGCCCGCGCCGTGTTCGCCAGTTTGCGATGCCGCGCCCACACCCCGGGCGTGCACAGCACGTTGACCATCCCGGTCTCGTCCTCGAGGTTGAGGAACGTCACGCCCCGGGCGGTGCCGGGGCGCTGGCGGTGAGTCACCGCACCGGCGATCAGCACGCGGTCGCCGTCGGGCACCGATCCGAGCTTCTCGGCGGGCAGCACCCCCAGCGCGTCCAGGTCGGCCCGCAGGAACTGGGTCGGATGGCTGTCCGGGGAGACGCCGGTGGCCCATACGTCGGCGGCGGCCAGCTCCAGCGCACTCATCCCCGGCAGCGCCGGGATGTGCGAGCTCGAGCCCACCCCGGGCAGCCGGTCGGGCCGCTGGGTGGCAGCGGCCCCGGCGGCCCACAGCGCCGCGCGGCGCGACATGCCGAAGCAGGCAAAAGCCCCGGCCGTCGCCAGCGCCTCGGTCTGCGGCACGCTCAGTTGCAGCCGGCTGGTCAGATCCAGCAGAGAAACATATGGCCCGTTGGCTTTTCGTTCGCCGACCAGCCTCTCGGCGAGGTCCTCGCCGATGTGGCGGACCGCGCCCATGCCCAGGCGGACGGCGTTCCCCGCATCTTCCAAAGTGGCGTGCGCCAGGCTGGCGTTGACGCACGGACCGTGCACCGCCACGCCGTGCCGGCGCGCATCGGCCACCAGTGACTGTGGCGAATAGAAGCCCATCGGCTGGGCGCGCAGCAGCGCCGCGCAGAACGCCGCCGGATGGTGCAGCTTGAACCACGACGAGTAGAACACCAGCGACGCGAACGACAGCGCATGGCTTTCCGGGAAGCCGAAATTGGCGAACGCCTCCAGTTTTTCGTAGACCCGGTCGATCACCTCGTCGGCCGCGCCGTGCCGCGTACGCATGCCGTCGTAGAACCGGCCGCGCAGCCGCCGCATCCGCTCGGTCGAACGCTTGGAACCCATGGCGCGGCGCAGCTGGTCGGCCTCGGCGGCCGAAAAGCCGGCGCAGTCCACCGCGAGCTGCATCAACTGCTCCTGAAACAGTGGCACCCCCAGCGTCTTTCGCAGCGCCGGTTCCATCGACGGGTGGTCGTAGACGACCGGGTCGATGCCGTTGCGCCGCCGGATATAGGGGTGCACCGACCCGCCCTGGATGGGGCCCGGGCGGATCAGTGCGACCTCCACCGCCAGGTCATAGAAGACCCGGGGCCGCAGCCGCGGCAGGGTGGCCATCTGCGCCCGCGACTCCACCTGGAACACCCCAACGGAGTCGGCGCGGGCCAGCATCTCGTACACCGCCGGCTCGGAGAGGTCGAGCCGGGCCAGGTCGACCTCGATCCCCTTGTGCTCGGCCACCAGGTCGATGGCGTAGTGCAGCGCCGAGAGCATGCCCAGCCCTAGCAGGTCGAACTTCACCAAACCGATTGCCGCACAGTCATCCTTGTCCCATTGCAGGACGCTGCGGTTTGGCATGCGGGCCCACTCCACGGGGCATACGTCTGCGATCGGGCGGTCGCAGATCACCATGCCGCCGGAATGAATTCCCATGTGCCGCGGCAGGTTCCGAATCTGATCGGCAAGGTCGACCACCTGCGGAGGGACACCCTCCAGAACGTCCGAGTCGGGCGCGCCCGGCAGGCCGTTCCAGTGGCCGAGCTGCTTGCTCCAGGCATCCTGCTGGCCCTGCGAGAAGCCCAGGGCGCGGGCCATGTCGCGTACCGCGATCCGCCCCCGGTAGGTGATCACGTTGGCGACCTGAGCGGCGTAGTCACGGCCGTACTTGGCGTAGACGTACTGGATGACCTTTTCGCGCTGGTCGGACTCGATGTCCATGTCGATGTCGGGCGGCCCGTCGCGGGCCGGCGACAGGAAGCGCTCGAACAGCAACTCGTTGGCCACCGGGTCGACGGCGGTGACGCCGAGGGCATAACAGACCGCGGAATTGGCCGCCGATCCCCTGCCCTGACACAGGATGTTGTTCGCCCGGCAGAACCGGGCGATATCGTGGACCACCAGGAAGTATCCCGGAAAATTCAGCTGGGCAATGACTTTCAGCTCGTGCTCGATCTGCGCGTAGGCGCGCGGCGCGTGCCCGGCCGGCCCGTAGCGGTCGCGCGCCCCCGCCATCGTCAGCTGCCGCAGCCAGCTGTCCTCGGTGTGTCCTTCGGGCACGTCGAACGGCGGCAGCCGCGGCGCGATGAGCGCCAGTTCGAACGCGCACTGCTCGCCGAGCTCGGCGGCGGCGGTCACCACATCAGGGCCCCCCACGGGCACGTGCGCGAACAGCCGGGCCATCTCCTCGCCGGATCGCAGGTGTGAGCCACCCAGCGGAGCCAGCCACCCGGCGGCGGCATCCAGGGACTGCCGGGCCCGGACGGCACCCATCGCCATGGCGAGCCGGCCCCGCGACGGATCGGCGAAATGCGCCCCGGTGGTGGCGACGACGCCGACACCGAAGCGGGGCGCGAGGGCGGCCAGCGCCGCGTTGCGTTCGTCGTCGAGCGGGTGACCGTGCCGGGTCAGCTCGATGCTGACCCGCCCGGCGCCGAACCGGTCCACCAGGTCGGCCAGTGCACGCTCCGCGGCGTCCGGTCCGCCGTCGGAAAGCGCCTGGCGTACGTGGCCTTTGCGGCATCCGGTGAGAATGTGCCAATGCCCGCCGGCTGCCTCGGTCAGCTCGTCGACGTCGTAGCGCGGCTTGCCCTTCTCGCCGCCGGCCAGATGCGCGGCGGCCAACTGCCGCGACAGCCGTCGATAGCCTTCCGGGCCGCGGGCCAGCACCAGCAGATGCGGGCCGGGCGGATCCGGCGCCTCGGTGCGGGAGCCCGATCCCAACGAGAGTTCGGCGCCGAACACGGTGCCGATGTCGAGTTCGGCGGCCGCTTCGGCGAACCGCACCGCGCCGTAGAGGCCGTCGTGGTCGGTCAGCGCGAGAGCGCACAGACCCAGCCGGGCGGCCTCCTCGACCAGTTCCTCCGGGGTGCTCGCCCCGTCCAGGAAACTGAACGCCGAATGCGCGTGCAGCTCGGCGTACGCGATGGAGTTAGCGGCGGACGAGCGCCTGCGCGACAAGGGGCCGACCTCCGGAAGCTCGGCGGGCGCATCGGCATGGCGCGGCTTGCCGTCGAGCACCCGCTCCATTTCCGCCCAGCTCGGCGGCCCGTTAAACCAGCCCATCCAGAGCAGTGTATCGAAAACATGTTCGATTGGCCGCGATTCACGCAGCTGCTGCGGCCGCAGCAGCCGGCCTGGGTCGACGATCGGGACTTCGACATCGCCCGTCAGCTGCGCCGCTCGGCGCTTTCCCGACCGGGCGCGCGCTCAGCCAGGAATCCGTGCTGCTGCTCGGCAGGGACCACCGGCGCAGGCGCGCTTCCGGACGCCGGGACGAGCGCGTCGCCGACCCGGCCTCGTCGCGGGTCCGGGCACCTGAGAAAATAGGTCGTGCCCACCTCGGAGCAGGTCACCATCGATGCGCGCCGCCACGACGCGGCGCTGTTCGACTTTGACGCCGTGGTGACGGCCAACGGCAACCCGTTCGAATCAGCCTTGACATTGGTCCGGCGGCTGCGGGACGTAGGGATCGGCACCGGCGTCTTTTCAGCGGATCCGGAATGCCGGGGAGCGCTGGCGTCGGCCGGCATCGACGACTTGTTCGACGCCGTCGTCGTCGGCGACCCGGTCGAGGCGGCCGCATGCCTGGAGGCGCGGACGGGCCGCTGCGTCGTCGCCGCGACCGGGGTGCCCGGTGTCAGGGCGGCACGGTCCGGTGGATTCGCATTGGTCCTCGGGGTGGAACCGACAGGGCGGCCCGACGCACTCCTCGGTGCCGGCGCCGATACGGTCGTGGCCGATCTCCGCGACGTCGCGGTGCGCACCGGGGACCTGAGGATGTCGCAGCTTCCCGACGCTTTGCGGACGCAGGATTATTTAGAGGCCGGGCGACCCGCGGTGTTCTACGACTTCGACGGAACGCTGTCCGAAATCGTCAACGACCCGGACGCCGCAACCCTCGTCGCCGGCGCTGCCCAGGCGCTGCGGCAGCTGGCCGCCCGGTGTCCGGTCGCGGTGCTGTCCGGCCGCGACCTCGCCGACGTGACCAAGCGTGTCGGCCTGCCCGGCATCTGGTACGCCGGCAGCCACGGCTTCGAGCTGACCGCGCCCGACGGAACCCACCACCAGAACGACGCCGCGTCGGCGGCCATACCGGTGCTCGAGCAAGCCGCCGCCGAGTTACGCGATAAATTCGGCTCCATTGCCGGTGTTGTTGTGGAGCATAAGAGATTTGGCGTTGCAGTGCACTACCGCAATGCGCTCCGCGAGCGGGTGGCAGAGGTGGCGGCCGAGGTGCGCGCCACAGGCCGGCGAGATGAGCTGCGGGTGACCACGGGTCGCGAAGTCATCGAACTGCGGCCGAACCTCGACTGGGACAAGGGCAGAACTTTGAACTGGGTGATGGATCATCTGCAGGAGACCAACCCGGGTCACCTGGTCCCGATCTATCTCGGCGACGACATCACCGACGAGGACGCGTTCGACGCGGTGCGTGCGGGACCCGTCCGAGGCATTCCCATCGTGGTGCGCCACGACGAAGACGGCGACCGTACCACCGCCGCGCTGTACGCGTTGGACAGCCCCGCGCAAGTCAGCGAGTTCACTGAGCGGCTGGCACGCCAGCTAACTGGCGCTCACATAGATTGATGCTGCGGCCAACAGCATCTCGGCCGCCGGTTTACTCCTGCGCGTATTGCACCGTACCGTCGTCCAGCGCTACCCGTGTGTCGGCGCCGTCGGGCCCGGAGGCCTCGGTGCGGAACACCGCCCGGCCGGGTTCGGTGCGCCAGATCAGCGTCGTCAGCGTCTCGCCGGGAAACACCGGCGAGGTGAACCGCGCGGCGATCGAGGTGACGTTGGCCGCGACGCCCCTGCCCAGCTCGGCGACCAGTGCGCGACCCGTCACGCCGTAGCTGCATAGGCCATGAAGGATCGGCTTGGGGAATCCGGCCATCTCGCGGGCGAACCAGGGGTCGCTGTGCAGCGGGTTGCGGTCACCGGAAAGCCGGTAGATCAGCGCCTGGTCCTCGCGGGTGGGCAGCGGGATTCGCGCGTCGGGTTCGCGGTCGGGGAACTCCGGCGCTTCGGGCCGCTGACCCGCCTGTCCCCCGAATCCGCCCTCGCCCCGGATCACCAGCGTGGTGAGCGTCTCGGCGATCAGTGCCCCCGAGTCGGGGTCGGTACCGCGGCCGCGCAGCATGATGACCGCGTTCTTGCCCTCGCCCTTGTCCTGGATGTCGGCGACTTCGGAAACCACCGACAGCTTGCCCGCGGGCGGCAGCGGCGCATGTAGCCGGACTGCCTGCGATCCATGTAACAACATGGCCCAGTTGAACGTTCCGACCTTGCCGGCCGCACCGAACGCCGGGCAGCAGATCACCGCGTAAGTGGGCAGCACCTGCTGGGTGATGCCATGGCTGTTCTCGGTGGTGAACGACAGGTCGTCGAGACCGGCGCCGACGCCGAGCGCGTAGAGCAGCGTCTCCCGATCCTTCCATTCGAACAGCATGGGTTCCGTCACCGCGCCGACGGCACTGGGGTCAATCGCCACAGAGGTCTCCTTCCAAGCTTTTTGTGCATCCAACCATCGCAAACCCTTCCCCCCATACCCCTCGGCAGGGCAGGCTATCGCCATGGCCAAGCACAGCATGATCTGGAAAACGGTCGCCGTCCTCGCAGCAACGGTGATCGTCGGTGCCTGCGGCGGCGGATCACCGCAGGTTCGCAGCATCACGCTGACGTTCATCCGGCACGCGCAATCCGAGGGCAACGCGAGCGGGGTGATCGACACCGAGGTACCGGGCCCGGGCCTGACGCCCGAGGGCCAGGCACAGGCCCAGCAGCTGGCGCACGGCCGACACGACTTCAACGCCGTCTACGCCTCCACCATGGCGCGGGCCCAACAAACCGCCGCGCCGTTGGCCGCCGAACTCGGCAAGCAAGTGGAGGTGCTGCCGGGTCTGCAGGAAATCAACGCGGGGTGGTACAACGGCAAACCCGATTCGATGGCTTCCTCGACATACCTGCTGGCACCGGCGGACTGGCTCAACGGCGACCTTCAGGACAGCATCCCGGGCTCGGTGAGCGGCAAGGAGTTCAACGAAAGCTTCACTGCCGCCGTCAACAAGATCTACAGCAGTGGCCACAGCAAGCCGGTGGTGTTCTCGCACCTGTACTCGATCATGTACTGGACGTTGATGAACACCAAGAACGCGAAGGACAGCCTGGCGACCAGCCACCCACTGCCCAACATCGGCCATGTGGTGATCACCGGAAACCCGATCACCGGCTGGACGCTCGTGGACTGGGACGGCATCCGCAACTTCGGTAACTGATCGCCGGCTGACGGGTGCCGCCGCCCGCCGCCACCATCGCCGAATGCGGTGCGTCGCCACCGGCGGTCCCTCGGTCCCTCGGTCACCGCGTCGCCCCTCGTGTGCCGCCCATCCGGCGGGCCCGTACCCGCCGTGTCCCGCCGGCCGTGTGGGCCCCGGCGTAACGTTTCCGCGGTGACTCCCGTCTTCGTTGACGTCGACACCGGCGTGGACGACGCACTGGCGCTGCTGTATCTGCTGGCCAGCCCGGAGGCCGACGTGGTGGGCATCGCCTCGACCGGCGGGAACGTCCACGTCGAGCAGGTTTGCGCGAACAACCTGGGCCTGCTCGATTTGTGCCGGATCGCCAGCGTGCCGGTCTCCAGGGGAATCAGCGGAACCCTGAGTGGGCCGATGCGTCCACCGTCGAGAGTTCACGGTCCCCGGGGATTGGGGTATGCCGAGCTACCACCGACCGCTCGTCAACTCACCGATTACGACGCGGCGACGGCCTGGGCGCGCGCGGCGCGCGCCTTTCCAGGTGAGCTCGTCGGCGTGGCGACCGGCCCGTTAACCAATTTGGCGCTTGCGCTTCGAGCCGAGCCGGCGCTGCCGACGTTGCTGCGCCGGTTGGTGATCATGGGCGGCTCGTATGACCACCGCGGCAACACCACCGCGGTGGCCGAGTGGAACATCAGCGTGGACCCGCAGGCGGCAGCCGAGGTGCTGGCAGCCTGGGCGGCCGGCGGGGGCCGCCCGCCGATCCTGTGCGGTCTGGACCTGACCCGCACTGTCGCGATGACACCCGATCACCTGGCGCGGCTGGCGGCCGCCGCGGGGTCGACGACGACGGTGATGAGCACGCGCGACGAACGCGGCACCCGCTCGACGGCATCCAATCCGGTGATCCGGTTGATCGAGGACGCGATGCGGTTCTATTTGGAGGCCTATCAAGACAAGGGGCACGGATTCCAGGCGCACCTGCATGATCCGCTGGCCGCGGCCGTCGCGCTGGATCCGCGGCTCGTCACGACCCGTCCGGCGCGGGTCGAGGTCGAGCTGACCGGGATCCTGACTCGCGGCATGACGGTGACCGACTGGTCCCCAAGCCGAGAACACAACGCACTCATCGGCGTTCAGGTGGACGCGGCCGCGCTCTTCGACCGGTTCATCGAGCGGGTCGGACCGTTTGCGCGCCGGCTCGGCTGAAACAGGTCGTCGCTGCTGAACCGGTATTTTCGTCGCACGCCGGTTCCGCGGCTCACACCAGGCCCGCCACCGCGGATTCGATCCAGGTCACGGCCCGTCTTCGTCGTCGCAGAGGAGTTTTTCTGGGTGATGAAAACGGTTGGTGCGTCTTTGGTTTCGAAAAACCCGGGAGTCGAGGTGGGCGGGTGCAATCCATTCAGTGTCTCCCTTGAGGTTCTTGCGAGTGGTCCAGCCCTGTTCGGTGAGTTTGTGGTGCGGCCCGCAGCACAGGGTCAGATCGTCGATGTGGGTGTCCTTGGTCTTGGCGAACCCCGTCACATGATGGGCTTCGGTGAGGTAGCTGGGCACATCGCAATTGGGAAACGAGCATCCGCGGTCCTTGGCGTGTAGGACTATTCGCTGCCCGCGTGAGGCGATGCGCCTGGTGTGGTAGAGGCCGATCGTTTTCCCCTGGTCGAAAATGCACAGGTAGTGGTGCGCGTGGGACGCCAGCCGGATCACGTCGGACATCGGGAGCAGGGCGCCGCCGGCCGTGAGCGCCTTGCCGCACTTGGATTCCAGCTCGGCCAGGGTGGTGGACACGATGATCGATGTGGGTAGTCCGTTGTGCTGGCCCAAATCACCGGACGCCAGCATGGCCCGCAGCGCGGCGTTCAGACCGTCGTGGTTTCTCTGGCCGGCGCTGCGGGTGTCATTGTCGACGGCGGCCTGCGTTGCGGTGCCGCCCAGGCATCGGGTGGCATCGTCGGGGTTACACATGCCCGGGGCGGCCAGTTTCGCCAAAACGGCGTCGATCGTGGCGCGGGCTTCGGGCGTCAGATACCCGGTGATTGGGGTCATACCGTCGATGTCTTGTTTGCCGATGGTGATGCCCCGGCGCCGGGCCCGCTCGGTGTCGGTGAAATCCCCGTCGGGGATAAGACAGTCGATGAGTTTGTCAGCGAGCTTGCCCAGCTGGTCGGGGCGGTACTCGCCGCCTTGGCAAGCCAATTGGGCCTCGGCTTTTTCGCGGGTTTCGATGTCGACGAACTCGGGCAGCGGGTGCCAAAAGCCGCGGATCGCCGCGACGTGGCCGGTCCCGAGGCGGCCTGCGCGTTGGGCGGCCGCGGTGGCGGCCAGCACCGGCGCCAACAGTTGGCCGGTGAGCGCGCGGCGCGGCCCGAGTTCGGCGGCCTCGCCGATGCGCCGGGATGCGTCGGCGCGGGTGATCCGCAACCGTTCGGCCAACGCGAACGACAGTTTACCGCCCAGTTCGGTGGGATCGGCGCGTTCGGCGAGCTGGTTGATCAACGGATGTTCGAGGGCCGGCAGCTTGCGGCGCACGGTTTCGCAGCGCTGAAGCATGGCCAGGCATTCCGGGGTGTTCAGCACGTCGCACGACAACTCCAGCGTCCGGGTCAGCGCGGCATCGAGGGCGTCGAAGGCTCCGACGATCTCTTCCCGGTCATTCGAATGCATGTTCGAATACTATCGAACGCGACCGACACCGCCCACACCTTTCAATGGGTACGATCTGGGCCGCAGCCGCGAGATGAAGAGCATCCAGGGTGTGAAGGGTGGCCGGGCCTAGACCGAAGTTACGAGTCGGGCGACCAGCCGTCCATTGTTGGCGATGCCGATCTCCTCGCCGGCTTCGACCCGGGCGAGGTGGCGCGATGCGCGCTGCCGCAGCTCGCGGACTCCGATTGCCTCCACGGGCTTACGGTAGAGCGCGATGTGCTACTCCGTTCCGCTTGCCGGCAACAGCTACCCCGGTCCCAGATACAGTAACGCCGTTGTCGCTATGAGGCAGGCACGATGGCAAATCCCTCCCGCCCCGGGACTCATGCGACAGGTGAGGTATCCCGTCATCGAGACGCCGAGCCGAAAACCGCCACCACGGGTCGACGTCGCTGACCCCCGCCGGAGCCACGCGCTCCTCCGGCCTGGGCACCGCCACCGCGACATCCGACGACTCCGCCGCGGCCGGCGCCGCTCGACCGACTATAGGCCCAGCGGCTGGGCGAAGGCCCGTCACTCGTAGCTTCCCTCCAGATACCAGCGGCGTTGGCGGTAGCACAGCAAGAGCGCGCGTTCGCTCTCCAACAACACCTGGGCGCGAGCGACACGACCGCCGGCCGCGTCCGGGTCCCACCACCGCTCGTCGACCGGCCACGGGCCCGCCCACCAACGCAGCCCTTCGTCTCGACCATGGACGCCACCGACAACCATGCGTGCGGGCTCGGCGGAGAACACCCCCCGGCTGGTCACCCGCACCAGATTCCCATGGGCGTCAAGCAGTTCCACCGGCTCGTCGAGTAACACCGCTGGTGCCGGCTTGGGCAGTCTACCGGGCCACGGCAGGCCCGGGTCGGACCGCGGCACCGGCTCGTCACCCAGCGGGGTCAACGTGATGCGTTCGGCCGGCCCCCGACCGCCGGACAGCACCGGCACCTGCACCGCCTCCGGGCCGAGCAGGCCCTGCACCCGCACCAGAGCCCGGCGGGCCCGCAACCTGTCTTCCTCACCCAAACCACCCCACAGCGGCAACTGCAGCGCCCCGGCGGACACCACCTCCACCGCCTGCAGCCGTAGCAGCGTCACCGCCGCGGTGGGGCGCGAACCGCGCGTCCGGTCGCTCAGCCACCCGTCCAGTTGCCAGCGCACCCGATCGGCGGTGGCGTCCTCGGTCAAAGGCTCGGCGCACCGCCATACCCGTTGCAGTTCTTCGCCGTTGGCGGTGACGGCGTGAATGGCCAGCCGGGTGCATCCCACTCCGGCGGCCATCAGCCTCTGATGCAGCACGCCGGACAGGGATCGCCCGGCGAACGCCGCGGCATCGACCCGGTCGATCGGCGGGTCGCAGTCCAGCACTGCCTTGAGTTCCGGCGGCGGCTCCCGCCCGGACGGCCCCCGCTCGGGTTCGCCGCGGGCCAAGCGGTGCGCGGTCACCCCGTCGGCGCCGAACCGGGAGGCCACGTCGGTGGCCGACAGCGCGGCGAACTGCCCCACGGTGCGAATGCCCATCCGCCACAACAAATCCGTCAGTTCTTCCCGCCCGGGACCGGACAGGCTCGGCTCGGTGGCGAGCTGACGGATCGACAGCACCGACAGAAACTTTGCGTCGCCTCCCGGCGGAACGATGCGGCCCGCCCGAGCGGCGAAGACCGCGGTGGACAAGTGGTCGGCGATACCGACCTGGCACTCGGCGCCGGTGGCGGCCACCGCGTCGATCAGCCGCTCGGCGGCGCTAGCCTCCGACCCGAAATAGCGGGCCGCCCCGCGCACCGGCAGCACCAGGAGCCCGGGCCGCAGCACCTCGGCGCGGGGCACCAGATCGTCCACCGCCGCGATGACCCCTTCGAAGAAGCGGGCGTCACGGTCGACGTCGGCGGTCACGACGTGCAGTTGCGGGCAACGTGCCGCCGCCTCCCGACAGCGCAGCCCCCGCCGTACTCCGGCCGCACGGGCGACCGACGAGCAGGCGATCACCCGGTTGCCCAACATGACCGCGACCGGGGCCGTCACGGGCCGGCTCGCGGCCGCCGCCGCGGCGACCGCGGGCCAGTCCATGCACCAGATCGCCAGGACCCGGGAGGCTTTGGAATTCATCGGGAGTCACCCGGCCCGCACGCGGCCGATCGTCCGTCCCGCATACATACCGCTGACCTCGAGCCGCACCCTGCTGATCCGTCCGAATCCGGGGGCGCGCACCCCCCGACAATCCGGAGCGATCTCGTAGCCGCAGACCCGGGCCTCCAGTCGCGTCGGCGCCCCCTGCCAGTCGCCGTCGGTGACCAGCAGAGTGCACCCCTTGTTGCGGGCCCGCACCACCACGGCCCGCGCCCGGGTCTGCGGGACCTTGCGGCCGCCCAGGCCGAGAACCACCAGATCCATGCCGTCGACGAGCACCGCGGCCACCCCCACGGGATCGGTCCCGGGATCCGGGATCACCGCGAGCCGACTCAGGTCGGCCCCCATTTCCGCGGCGGCCAGCAGGCCGAGGTCCGGCTGGCCGACGATGGCCGCGTTGCCCCCGGCCACCGTCACCGCGGCCGCCATGCTCAACAGCAGCGACCGGGCTCCCGAGAGCACCGCCACCGATCCCCGCGGCCACGGCACCGGAAGCGAATCCGCGAGCCACTGCGGGAGTGCCAGCCACGACTCCGAGTCCGGGAGCAGGTCATCTGCACCGGCAACCACCGCGCCAGACTTTCCAGACGGGTTTCCAGAAAGCATGGCCATTTGCCGGCGAAGCGATTCGAGCTGCTCACCGCGGTTTTCTCGGCGTTGATCGGAAGCGAAAGCTGCAGTCACGGCAAGCCTCCCGATCAGTTTTTCGAAAATATGTTCGATCAATCTCGGAGTAAACACCAGCCCTCCGACAACCGTCAAGCAACGCGAGAGGCGGCTTTATGCGCCCGGTGCGGGTGTGACGGATGAGGCCTTGACACGTGACCGACTTAGCCCGAGACACAAGCCAGTGCGACTTTTCGCGGCGTGTCTTCGCAACCTGTTATGTGTCGCGGACGCGAACCGGCCCGCCAAACCCCAAAGCCCGGATCACTCCCACTCGATGGTGCCGGGCGGCTTGCTGGTGACGTCCAGCACCACGCGGTTTACCTCGGGCACCTCGTTGGTGATCCGGGTCGAGATGCGCTCCAGCACCTCGTAGGGCACCCGGGTCCAATCGGCGGTCATGGCGTCCTCGCTGGACACCGGACGCAACACGATCGGGTGACCGTAGGTGCGGTTGTCGCCCTGCACACCGACCGAGCGGACGTCGGCCAGCAGCACGACCGGGCACTGCCAGATCAGAACGTCCAGACCGGCGGCGGTGAGTTCCTCGCGCGCGATCGAGTCGGCGCGCCGCAACGTCTCCAACCGCTGTGCGGTGACCTCTCCGACGATCCGGATGCCCAGCCCGGGTCCCGGAAAGGGCTGGCGCGCAACGATTTCCTCAGGCAGCCCCAACTCCCGCCCGACGGCACGCACCTCGTCCTTGAACAGCAGCCGCAGCGGCTCGACGAGCTTGAACTTCAGGTCGCCGGGCAGACCGCCGACGTTGTGGTGGCTCTTGATGTTCGCCGTGCCGCTGCCCCCGCCGGACTCCACCACGTCGGGGTATAGCGTACCCTGCACCAAGAACTCAACGTCCCTGTCACCCAGAACATCTCGCACCGCACCCTCGAACGCCCGGATGAACTGCCGGCCGATGATCTTGCGCTTGCCCTCGGGGTTGGCCACCCCGGACAGCGCCTGCAGGAAGGTGTCCGCCGCATCGACGGTGACGAGGTTGGCGCCGGTGGCGGCGACGAAGTCGCGCTGCACCTGGTCGCGCTCGCCGGCGCGCAACAGCCCGTGGTCGACGAAGACACAGGTCAACCGATCGCCGATGGCGCGCTGCACCAGCGCGGCGGCCACCGCCGAATCCACGCCGCCGGACAGTCCGCAGATCGCGTGGCCGGCACCGATCTGCGCGCGCACCTGCTCAACCAGCGCGCTCGCGATGTTGGCGGGCGTCCAGTCCGCGCCCAGGCCGGCGAAGTCATGCAGGAACCGGCTGAGCACCTGCTGGCCGTGCGGGGTGTGCATCACCTCCGGGTGGTACTGCACCCCGGCCAGGCGCCGCTCCCGGCTCTCGAACCCGGCCACCGCCGCTCCTGCGCTGCTGGCCACCACCTCGAATCCGTCCGGCGCCGCGGTGACCGCGTCGCCGTGGCTCATCCACACCGGCTGGACACTCGGTAGGCCCGAATGCAATTCACCGCCAAGGACTTTCAACTCAGTGCGACCGTACTCGCTGGTCCCGGTGTGGGCGACGGTCCCGCCGAGCGCCCGCGCCATGGCCTGGAATCCATAGCAGATGCCGAACACCGGCACCCCGAGGTCGAACAGCGCCGGATCGAGTTGCGGCGCTCCGTCCGCGTAGACGCTGGCCGGTCCGCCGGAGAGGACCAGCGCCGACGGGTGGCGGGCCTTGATCTCCTCGATCGAAGCGGTGTGCGGAATGACCTCCGAATAAACCCGCGCCTCGCGCACCCGCCGGGCGATCAACTGCGCATACTGCGCGCCAAAGTCGACGACGAGTACCGGGCGGGGCGGTGCCGGATCGGGCTCAGCGGGGTCGTCAGCAGGTTCGGTCACGACCGGTCAGTCTAGTGACCCTTCCGCGGGGCTAGGCTATCGTCCATGGCCAAGGGCAGCGTCGTCGCCGGGCAGGGGACGCCGAAGCCGGCACATCGACTGGAAATGCAAACCCGGTGACACCGGGTCCGGATGACGGCAGCCGCGGACAGGATCGGCCGCGCATGAACGACGCCATCCAAAACCATTATTCGACCGGACTGACGCGCCCCAACATCGAGCGGGCTCTGCTGGCCGCGGGGAAAGACCTCGACCGCCTGCAACCCGCCGAGTTGGGCGTGCTGGAGGACTTCCACACCATGGGCCGCTATGCCACCGGCCAACTCGTGGACCTGGCCGGGGTCACCGCGGACAGCCGCGTGCTGGACGCGGGCAGCGGCATCGGGGGCACCGCTCGTTATGTCGCGGACCGCTGCGGCTGCCCGGTCACCGCCGTCGACCTGACGGCGGAATACTGCGAAACGGCGGAGTGGCTGAATCGGCTTTTCGGTCTGGGCGGCCCCATCTCGGTTCGTCAGGCCGACGTCACCGAACTGCCGTTCCCCGCCGCCAGTTTCGACGTCGTCATCAGCCAGCATGTGCAGATGAACGTGGCCGACAAGGCGCGGCTGTACTCCGAAGCACGCCGGGTACTGATGGAGAATGGCCGACTTGCGTTGTGGGACATTGTTGTTGGCGATGAACGCGATCTCGACTTCCCGTTGCCGTGGGCCGTCCGGCCCGCCCAAAGCCACCTCGTGAGCTCCGACGAACTGCGCGCGTGCGTCGAATCCGCCGGGTTCGCGGTCGAGCACTGGAACGATCTGACGGAGCAGGCTGCCGAACTCATGCCGGCGTTGCTGGCCCAGACCGCCAACCCGTTGGGCCTGCACGTGTTCGTCGCCGACTTCCCGCGAAAGATTCAGAACCTCATCCGGGGTCTGGCGGACGGGCGTCTGCGAGCCGTCCAAGGGCTTGCAGCCGCCGGGGCCAGGGCGATCCACGGGTAGGCGGTTGGCGGCAGGCGTCCAGGCGTGGTGGAGTGGGTACCACAAGCTGGCGACAGAAGAGTACGGAAGAATGAAAGAGAATACAGAAGAATGAGGTCCCTTGTGAGCCCAGGGCTGGGTCTGCCAGAGCAGGTGCGTGCTTGTCTGTTCGACCTCGACGGTGTGCTCACCGATACCGCCAGCGTGCACACCAAGGCGTGGAAGGCCGTGTTCGACGCCTACCTGTTGCAGCGCGCCCAGGACACCGGGGAAAAGTTCGTTCCCTTTGACTCGGGCGCGGACTACCGGGAATACGTCGACGGCAAGAAGCGTGAGGACGGGGTGCGGTCGTTCCTGAACAGCCGCGGAATCGTACTGCCCGACGGCAGCCCGGATGACCCCGGCGATGCCGAGACGGTCTACGGCCTGGGTAACCGCAAGAACGAGATGTTCCAGAAGGTCCTGCACGACGACGGGGTCAAGGTGTTCGACGGCTCGCGGCGCTATCTCGAGGCGGTGTCCAAGGCGGGCCTGGGCATCGCCGTGGTGTCCGCGAGCGCCAACACCCGCGACATCCTGGAGATCACCGGCCTGGACCGCTACATCCAGCAGCGGGTCGACGGGATCACGCTGCGCGACGAGCACATCGCCGGCAAGCCGGCGCCCGACTCCTACCTGCGGGGGGCGCAACTGCTCGGTGTCGGCGCCAACGCTGCGGCCGTCTTCGAAGACGCGCTGTCGGGAGTGCAGGCCGGCCGTGCCGGTAACTTCGGCTTCGTGGTAGGCGTCGACCGGGTGGGCCAGGCCGAGGAATTGCGCCGCAACGGTGCCGACGTGGTGGTACGCGACCTCGCCGAGCTGTTGCAGTCATGATCACCGACGCAGCTTTCCCCGTCGACCCGTGGCATGTCTGCGAGACCGAGCTGGATCTGAACCTGCTGGCCCAGTCGGAATCCTTGTTCGCCTTGTCCAACGGGCACCTCGGCTTGCGCGGCAACCTCGACGAGGGCGAGCCCTACGGGCTGCCGGGCACCTATCTGAATTCCTTTTTCGAAATACGGCCGCTGCCGTACGCCGAGGCCGGGTACGGCGACCCGGAGGCCGGTCAAACCATCGTGGACGTCACCAACGGCAAGATCATGCGGCTGTTGGTCGACGACGAGCCATTCGACGTCCGCTACGG